>UEXM01000104.1_pt2 | contig 66923 bp, 79 predicted proteins | sample 1796661 | NCBI WGS metagenome assembly UEXM01 (sample SAMEA4772469, study PRJEB27181) | metagenome | reverse complement strand
CGAATAATCAATCTCGTCATCGCCTGGGGAATACTTTACAATACGAAAGTTTCCTTCTGCCATTCTCTTTCTGCCGATGTCTGTTAGCACGGCGTCAAGAATGATGTCGCCAGAGTTATCTAAAAAGCCCATTTAATTTCCTCTCTTCTCACATAAATAGTGTTATTGTTTTATTTTTTCTTTCTCTCGAAAGTTAGATTTAGATCCACCTTCCGTCCAGTTTTCTTTGAAGTTAAGCGTATCTTGAATTTTTCATTCCAAAATTCTTCGGCGGTTCCCAACGTGAGCGCGCCTATCTGGTCTACAGAGTTGTCTGAAAAGTCAACATTGCTGGTGTCAAACTGTAGGTGCTGAATGTTGGGCACAACATTAAATAGATTCTTGAGGGCAAGAGTCGGAATTGTGGGAGGCTGTTCAGCCAATTCATCTTCGCTTAATTGATTAAATAGTCCGTAAACATAGCCGCCATCGTTTATTAATTCAGATTCAAATATTGGACTTGGCTGCCCTGCCACTCCATTTTCGTTTACAGCACGGAAAGTGTAGTAATACTTTGTGTTCTCGCGCACCCGCTCTGTGAAGAAGTAGTCGGACATAACATCTCCAACTTCATTTTTGAGGTCGATTGTTTTCCGCAAATTGTTTTCAAAAGATCGATAAGACGACGGCTTCTCCATAGTTCTATAAACTTCTATAAATCTTGCAGGAGACACGGACTCTTCTTTGGTTAGAGAACCGGGAACAAAATCTTTGCCTTCTTTATAGGAAGCCTCGTTTCTATCATCAACGGGGTTGATTGTTGGTGGATACTCCTCTGTGTCTACCGAGAACGTATCGTATTTTAAGTAGAACGCAAGCCTGTTGCTCTGATCTTGAAGATGGTGAGGGGAAACATTAAAGTCGTTTGGTGGATGATCTACAATCCGCATTGTTTTTTCTTCAAGTGGGATCTCTACTATTTTAACGGAAGGCTCAATGGTAATGTTAAAATCTGCGAGGTATCGCGATTGTGTACTTATCTGTGCGTTTGAGGCGAGAACATTAGAGTTGCGTATATTGTTTGTAATACTCTCAATGTTCTCTGTTAGTGATAAGATCTCCTCGAACTCAGAAGAATCTTTGATGTTCTGAACGGAAGTTGCTAATTTTTGTAAATAGTCTATCAAAATAGTGGATGCAGTCTTTTCAGCAAAGCTGGAGTCTGATTCTGCGGCGGCTGCCGTTTGCATTCCAGAGGTTGAAGGTGAAGTTTTTAGTGTCCCAGTTAAAGGATCAATATAGGTGGTCTCGAAATCGGAGAAGTCCATAGTTCCACCAAGCCCCGCACTAATGGCTGAAGTCGAAGACTTATTAAGGATTTCTCGCACTTTTGGCAGCACCACTGTTTCGATGTGCAATATTGTGCTATCCATTGCGTCGCCTTTTTCATTTAACGTTTCCAGTGAATCTCCGACATCTATTTCAAACGCTGAAAATCTTTGATGTAGCCTTGTCTGTTCGTCACCAGATAGACCAAGACTCAAAAGAACGCCATTCTCCTCTACTGCTTCCTCTTGTGTGGCACTCAGTGTGCCCATAAGCTCCCTGTATAGGTGTGATAATGTTGGTATCCGACTGTGGAGGGAGCGGATTGATTCCTGGGCTTGCTCTATGTAGTCAAAATCGCTTCTCAAGTTTTCGTCATCAGCAAGTTGTGGGCTTGTTTGTCCCGTATATGGATCATAAAATTCTAAACAATTTACGCCGTCTTCGACTGCAATTTTTCTAGTGGAGACAAGCCCGGTAGTTTGATATTTGTAGCCCTGCAAGAGAACATAAGAAAACACCTTATAGGTGTACTCTGTATCATATTTAACTTGTGTGTCGATATACTTAATTGCTTTATTTCGGTTATAAAACCAAATATTTTGTATTGTATTTTCGGTTCTGCTATCGCCAGTTGGTGAACCGCCTATTTTTTGAATACGGAAAGCCATTGTTTCGTGGTATTTTGTGTTTCCTGCTTGCGACAAAAATCCATTTATATCATTGATACTGGAGGTGCTGCCAAAATTCGTGCTTATAATATCCTTGAAGGAATTCAAGACATCCAAACTCCTATCAGCGGCGATGTGTCTATAAACGCCGGAAGTGTCATCAAATGGCTGTATTTGAAATTCAAAGGATGAAGAATCTAAAGCACTGATATCTGTTGTCTCTGTCGTTGGGCTTCTAAAACCATATAAAAGCATGGTTGGGACATCTACAATCTTTAGTGGCAAATTGGTGTTTGAGGTAACTTCAGTTAACGTGCCTGCCTCATAATCAACTGAATAATCCTCTGTTGAGAGTCCAAAGTTTATCGTTGCTGGTGATAAGGAGATTTCATTCTGAAAGGTTTCCTTGAGAAGTTTTAAAAACCTGTATTCATATTGACTGTCTTCGATTTGTATTCTAAAAGAATCTCCAGAGTTAAAATTTGTGAGTCCGCTTCCTATTTCTAACTTATTGGCAAACGGCATCAAAGAATATATTTTAGACAAGTCGTCTTCTGTTTTGCGATAAGCACTATCACTTTCTATATCTGGTTCATTCTCGGCTAGCTCACTCATTACGAAAATATTTCTATTTTTGTTAACCATTCCGGCATCAATCTGTTCGTTCACAAACGTATCATTAAGATACTCTTTTATACCGTGATATTGGTGTCTTGGGTAACTTCCAGTATTACTTGAAACAGCAAAATAAGAACTATCAAGATTGTAATAATTTGGCAGCATCAGTTCACTTGTCAAGCCAGCAGCATATGCTTGATAGCGAGAGTAGTTTTGATAGTATTCAGTTGTGAGAACTATTGATGGAGATAATCCCTCGGAGTTTCTTTGCACCTCGCTTGGTTTATAGGGAAGATAGTAATCATTGATGGCATGATCGGAATAGACATTTGTATTATAAATGCCAGGGTACTGTTTATCTGCGAATGTACCTCCTATCATAAAAGCTCTCCACTCCTCGTCGGAAGTAAATTTGTTTGACGCTCCTTTCAATCTAACAGGGTAAGTTAGAGCAGGAAGGTATGAAGTTTTATTAAGCTGCACAAGATCAGAATTTGTTCGAAATATTCCTTCTATTGAATCTGGTATATCAAAAATGTCAAAATAAACACCTCCATTATTAGTGTAATATGAGGACGCGGCATTTCTTAAAAGATCAGAAGAACCAGACAGAAGGTTCAAGTCAAAAAGGATTGTTTTCTTTAAAGACATTTAATATCCCCCTATGGTTGCGGTGCTGGTGATGGCATTGCCATCGGCATCGTAGGTTGTAAAAGATCTTGTGCCAGTTGCGGTAGGTCCGCCAACATCAGTAATTACTTCTGTTGTAGAAGTCAAATCGCTTTCGGCGCCCGTAACTGTGCTGTCCAAAACGATCCCTTCGCTTGCAATTGGACCAAGAGAAGATAGCGTATTGAATTCTATTTCTCTTCTTGTTATTGAGTTAGCGTAATCTCTTTGGGCTGTGGTTGTTTCTTCATTAAGGGGTATTTGAAATTCTACTGGCTTGGCGTAATTTATTCTCTCTGCTTCGGACTCCGGTAGGCTAAAATTAATAATTGAAGAATCTGATGTTCCATCAGAATCATAAAAATTATAGCTAGTAATTGTGGGCTCTTCCATTTCAGCCGATTCATAAATTGTGAGTGTGCTCCCCATGTTTGAAGAATCATATTTCTTTATGATAAATTGAAATTCTTGATCTACCAAAACAAACGCAACCTCCACATCAAGATCTATGTATGTGGGCATGTAATTGTGTATAAACATTTCCTGTTGGCTCTCAATGGATTTTTTTATAGCGTTATTTTGAAAATCTAATATTGTCTTTTCAGTAGCCATTTTTAATACCTGCCCTGCTTTGCTTTATTGTTAAATTTTGAATACCGCGCGATATTCCTCTTTCAACGAGTCCTGAGATTACTTTTTCTCTATCGTTGTTTGTGGCTTTGTTGCCCAATTCGCTTATGCCTTCATCTAAATCATAAATAGGATCATTTTCGTTATCGAACTTTTGCTCTAACGAAGATTCTTTGTTCTTTAAGCCAACAGACTCATTTATATCTAAAATGTTTGAGTTCAGTAACATTTCAGGGTCATCGTTAATTTTTTTAAAAGAAAAAGATTTATCTGGGGATTCCAGTGTTATTGTTCTCTCACCAAGTTTTTCGACAGTATCTTGATTTCCCGATGGTAGGGCAAAATTTCTATTTAACCCTAAGCCGATGTTTCTTATTTTAATTCTAGGCATTATGTTAGCATCCTTTTTCTTCCTTGGCGGCACCGATCAGAATGAATAGAGTATTGGCTTCATCGGAAGATATCCGCCCTTCTACAAGTTCTGTGATTACCTGCTGTGCTTCTTCAGTCAACTCCTCACAAGTCATCTCGGCTATCGAATTTTCGAATGTTCTATCCTCGATTTCTTTAACCGGAAAATCAGATGTAATCATTGATTGGTCGAAATCATCCTCTCTCTCAAAATTTAAATCTATCTCCGGGTTGACAAGATAGTAACCAACAGGCGCTTCGCCAGTATTAAGATAGATCTCGTTACTTTCGTCCAGCCCGCTGTTTTTTATGAAATATTCCCGCACAAGTTTTTGTAAGTCTTTATAAAAACTCTGCAAGCTTTCAAGGTTCCCGGCTTCTGGGCTTATGAATTGTTTTTTGTCAATCGCTGCTTGGCGGATAGATTCCAAATCTAACAAAATTCCATCTCTCCTGCGTTCACCGGAAGCACTTCTGGAAGCCCCAATCATCTTCGAAAACGCATAATAGTAGAAAGGTGCTTCTACCCAAGGATAAGGCTCTGAGAACTGGTCTCTTATATTTTCAAGAAAAAAATCATTAAATCTACCATCTATATTGTTATAGCTACAAAAGTCGCTTGCATGGTTGAAATACTTTTCTATTCCCTCCAATAGCGCAAATATTTTTTGTCTTACGTGGACATCATAAAACTTCATTGTAGAGTCTTTTATGCTTACGTCAAAGGTTAGCCTAATTGATTTAAGCCCATCTGTGATTAGCCCGTCAGTGGCGCTTGATTTTTGATAATCTTTTAGCTCAAATAGAGATAATCTATAATCGTCTAATCCTACAACAGTATCAAAGCCACGCTGCATAAGCGTGCTATAAAGCTTCTGGTTATCATCGGGAGAAAACTTAAGGGTAAGTAAATCCATTCCGGCGGCTGTAAACGACTGTGTTTTGCCCACCGATCCCTCTAAAGAATGGAAGTTTAAATCTGGATCCTGATCAATTTGGATAATTGAATTGTTCGAGTGTCTTAGCACATACGTCTTTTGGCGCCGCAAGGTAGGGGGGATTTTTTTTGCCGTACATGTATCAAACTTAAAATAACTTGCTAGTGAGCCCTTGCCAAAAATTTGTTCTACATTGTATGGGTTAAGAAATTTAGAAATTTCACTTCTATAATTTAATGCCTTTTCATAATCAAAGAAATAATAAGCACTTGTTTCTAATTTAAAGTATTTTGATACATCCGAAGGTGTCGGATCTAAGTCTAACAAAAGTTCTGAATCTACACTATAGATAGCTATTAGGTTTCTTGATATCAGAGGTTTTGGCAAATAGGCGCCGGCATTTACGATTCCTCTTCCATAGCGGGTGCCATAGGATTCTTTTTTCTGTAAATTGGGTAGGAGCACATTTCTAAAATCTTGTATCTTGCTGTTGGTAAATTGTCTTTTTGTTACCATTTCTTGTTTGCCAATCAAAGTATCAGCAAGGACAATATTGGAAGCCATTTGTGAATAAAGCTTCCCCGTTGTAGTTGCGGGGGATTTACTTGTAAATCCATCAATTTTGTTTTTTAAGATTATAAGTAATCTCGGGTTATCGCTTTCTGAGTTCAAAATCGTCAAGAGGGTATCTGATTCATCTATAGAGTAATTTTGCAGAACATCAGTAAATTGTTTAAGCAGTTGACTATGCCCATAATCATCTGTTTTATGATATCTTCTTGCCAAGCTCATCAACGGAGGTTGGTAATAAAAGTTACCATTTTGTTCAACAAATGCAACTACAGGATCTCTTGAGATAGACCTATCTTTGTTTAGGACTTTTTCAAAAATTAAATCTGATGTTTGGTCTTTATACATAAAATTTTCCTAGTCGTTCTTGACAAAGCAAGTTACATACATTTCGCCCGAAGCGTTGTAATCAATCGGTAGTGTTCCAAAAATCTTCATGAATCTGGCGCCTTCTTGATTATAGAAGTCGTCCTTTATGGCAACATTATAAGATGAATAAACGGCAGCAGTTTCTGGTTGCGGCGAGGCAAAGCTAAATGGTGCTGATGGTGTCGAAGCAAGGCTAAATGGTGCTGGTGGTGTCGAAGACCCTGTAAAGCTAAGTGGTGCTGATCGTACCAGAGATTCTGTAAAGTTAGGTGGTGCCGTTGAATTTCCGTTGATAAAATCAGAGAATGAAATCGCTCTTCTTTTTGCAAATCGACTGTCTCTTAAATCGGAGCCTTGCTCTAAAAACATTTCGCTTAACACATTAAAATCTTTGCTTGTTTTCAGTGTGTTTAGTGTATTTTCAGTAATAGCAGATAACACTATACTTTGAGACAGCGCCCCACTCTTCAAGGCGGTTAAAAAAGCCGCAACAGAAACATCATCATTTGGCACTTTAAAGTAAAATGCTATATCAACTTGCACACCATTATCATAGGCACGCACTTCTTCTATAAATGGGCGCGGTATTTTTTCACCAAAACGCTTGGTTGTGTTGCCTTCAAAAATTAATCGGGACATATTTCTGACTCCGTAACCTTGCCGTAGATATCAAAGTAAAGATCTTGCCCGGCGGCATCTGCACAATCATAATCTAGGTCTATTAAATAGCTTTCTGTGTTAAACTGTTCGATATGTTTACATACAAGTCTATCATCAACTTGCGAATCTCTTAAAATTGAAAAGTAATACTCAACTGAATTCTTGTCTAATTCTGCTTGTTGAATCTCGGGTCGTTCTGCTACCATCATACCATCTACAATTTGAGGCTTTTGCGACTTAAAATAAAGTTTTCTAAAATCGTCGTCCTCTATCTTGAAGACTTCAATGTCGAAGTTTTTTGTCAACAATTCTGTGTTTAGCTCTTCAAGGTAAATCAGCGGATCTTCAGTTGTTAATTTTATCACTCTTCCATCAGCAAAGGTGCTCGTTACAAATTCTAAATCTCTGAAGTTTTCATATGAATTATTTCTGTTTAGTTCTGCTGGATCTTCTGATGACAAAGCGTAAGAGGCAGTTATATTTATTTGTGTAACATTTGCTTCTGCCCTCTGAACATCTGTGGTTGTTGTACCTAATTCTCCCTGAAAAGAGTTATTTATTGAGCCAGTTATCGTGCCGACCATGGCAGCAACTTTCCAAGCAGGCGCCACATTGGTGTCTTCTGATAACAGGCGCGCGTCTCCAATGGAGCCATACGAAGAAAGAGGATTTTCCTCTTGTGGGTAAATCGTATCTAAAAGCAAACCGCCCTCAACAACAGATTCACCCATTCTTTCTTGAAAAATTGCTTGACTTTCAAGGTATTGCGTTTCGTTTTTAATACGTTCGTGTATTTCGTTTTGTACCTCGGCACTGCTACCACTGACATATTCGATGTCGTAAATAACATTGTCATCAAAGAAAGCGTAATAAACAGGATTAAATGCACCAGCGGATAACTTATACTTGCCGTGAGGTGTTAATCGGATATCGAATACTTGTTCTTTTTTATTCAGGAACTTCATCGTCTGCCTTATAGAGCACGTCGGCTTCAAGTTTAACTAGTTCTACGAAGGAAAGGTAATCGTATGGCCAGTTAAACTGTAGATACTCGTCGTCTTTGTCTGTATCAGGCTTGTCAAGTGCTGTTGCTTTTCTAGCAGCTTTGATTTGAGGAGCGACAAGGTCGTAGTAGTCTTTGTTTGCCTTCTGCTTGACCTTGAACACCATCCAACGAAGATTGGGGTTATCCATCAGATTGTCTTCGTCTATGAGTTCGTTATTCATCAAGTCGTGCGACACCCTGGCTTCTTGAAAAGTAATCTTCTTGTAGTCTCTCGGAGCAAGGTTCTGCCAGATGTATGAGAGGTCGTCTTTGTCAAATTCATACTTGAACTCAAAGAAGTACATAACCATAGGATCGATTTCATCAAAGTTAATGAAATCAAATTGCGGAGGAAGAACATAACGCTTCATTTTCTGTACCATCTTACGAATTGATTCGCCCGCTGTTGCCAGTGAATCACCATCTTGACTACCTTCTCTCTTTTTAAGAGCAGATTCAAAACGCTGACGAGGGATACTGATAAACTTTTTGCGGTTCTTTTTGTCGTTTCCGTTAAGAACTTGGTAATCTTCATTCGCCTGAATGACATAGGGGATTGCCACAACCGCCTCATAGACCTCTCGCTTGTCAGCAATTTCTCCAAGGCGTACATTTGCACTATCTTTTTTCTGCGCCCTTGAAAAGCCAAACAGGTCGCTTAATGACTTGATGTCAAGATAGGCTGTTGAGCCGGAGCCTGCGGCGTCGTTGTTGTTGTAAACTGTATCTTCATTGATGACATCGTAGTGGCTCCTTAACCAATCAGACGAAATATCTCCCATTTCCAAAAAGACGCCAGTTGAAGGTTCTTTTGGTATTTCACCGAACTGGTGCCACATTCCTCTTGGAACTGATTCAGAGAAAGTGGTGGGGTAAGTTATGTTATTGTTGTCTGCCGAGACATTAGCGAAGTTAAGCATTGGGGTTTCCCATTTTGGCTGGATTACCCAGCGTTTGCCTGCTATGTCGTTTTCGTTTAGTATCGTGTTGTTAAACTTGTCTTTTCTCTTTTTGGGAACTCTTTCAACACCAAACAGGTTCAATGAGGAATTAAGCTGCATTGCGTTGTCATTGACAACAGAGCCACCGTATGGTGCTTGAAGCCCCAACCCAAAGGTGCCAGACCCAGATAGAACCCCGTTTTGAATCAGTAATCTCTGGTTTTTAAACTTGGTTGTTCCTGTTTCAGAGCCAGACATCTGCCCTGGGTCAACGCGCCAATATACAGTGTCTGTTTCGGAAAGAATGTCTTCAAGGGTATAAGTTTTTGAAGAATCTGGGCGGAATATAAAGTCAACCCAAGATTCACCATGGTAATAGGGCGGCGTATAAGCCCAGTTAAAACCCTCAAGTGAATCAAGTGTACCACTTAAAAATGCAGTGTCGTGTGAACCAGTCTGTCTGCCGGTGACTGAGGGTCCAAAAGCAGTCGGTCTGGAATACATCGTAAATGTTTCTTGGAAATCTGGATTATGTGCCGGGTCCTGCGGTAAGGGGTAATGGAAGCCACCCATAGCATCTATACTCGTTCCAGATCCGCTTTGAGCGGCGGCTCCAAGATTTGAGAAATAGGTGTTTGCTCCGTCAGATCCACTTTCAAGGTTGTAGAATCTGTTGCCGTTGTGGGACTTTCTAATCTTTAATCTTGCGGCATAGACTTCGCCATCCTTGAATTTAAGACCGTCTTGGATAAGGTCTGACTCTATCTTGGTGAAACTGGAGTTCTTTAAGAAGAAGTCTCCTGTTTGTCCGAAAAAGTTTTTAGACATCAATTCATAAATGCCATCGCTAACGGATGCGTCTATAGAGGCAGTAGCGTTGAATGAGCTTGACGGGTGTGGTTCAAAATCTAAGAACTCAACTTTGTCAATGTATTTTCCGGGTTCCAGGGCAGTTTCAAAAGGAACACGAAAATCCCAAAAAGCCCTATTCGGATTGTAGTTGTTATTATATTGATCAAGCCTACCATTTAGAATGCCCGCTGGCCATATCATCCAATTTTCTGAGTCTGTTGAGCTTCCGCTAAAGTTGTAACTTCCAATCTTTGATGCCCTGTTAACAACCGGGTAGTCAACAGCAATGCCAGATTTAATTGAGTTGTAAATGATGCCGGGGGCAAAGAGAGGCTGGATCAATGGTCGCAAGAACCTTGATTTGTTAAAAATGCCAGCCCCCAAACTACCGGCGCCTTCAGTTTTTGAAAAGCCTTCTGAATAAGAGTCATTAAATTGTTCTGCCAGATTTATGGTTCTTTGCGCAGGATAGAAACCCTTGTAGGGGTTGTATCTGATTGCCGCCTTGCAGGTAAGCATTATTTCTTTTGCCGCTAAGCCAGATTTTTGCTTAATTTCAGCAAACTCTTTCAAGAAGTCAGAGTTGGAATAATCTTTATAGAAGTTTGTTTGTGAACTGTCAATAGATGTTCCGGGTACTTCAAGGGCGTCTACCTTTGTCTTGTTAAATAAACCACCTTTTACATAATCAGAAATGTGTTCTGAAATTCTAAATTCAGGAATGATCGCATAATCTCTTGCGACAAGCTGTAAGTCTTCACGGAAATCACCGTATTCATCGAACCAAGGCTCTGATGGGTGTGACGCGGTGATAAAGCCGCTAGGTGTTTTTTCTACTATTGTTGCATGAGTACCCGCTTCCCAAAGCGCTTCGCCAGCATAATTTGGTAGCTGGTCAGCAAATGTATCATCAAGGCTTGCTGTCTGAGCAAAACCGGCTCTTGACACAACAGAGTTGGGAGATGTGAGAAGTTGCTTGCGAGACATAAGTGAGACGGCGCGGAGATTCAGCAAACGATCCGCAGCGACACCTGAGCCTGTGTGGTATGTTGAATAATTGTTTTGTAGTTCTCCCGCCTTGCCGTTGTTTATTAAGAAAGTGTTATCAGAGTCGCTTGCATATACAATTTGTGTTCTCGTTAAGAAGTCTTCTTGCGCGTCAAGAGACCATATGCTCTGACTAACGGTTATCGCAAAAGAGTTTGCTTCTTTTGTGAGCCTGTCTGTGCCTGAGCCCCTCCAGAACCCATTATCGTACCCAAGCCTCTCGCGAGAACTGCTAGCAAACTCATTTCTTGTAGAGGGGAATAGAGCTTCTGAGTAGTGTACCCAATTTAATTCATTGCCGGGCTGCCTTGACATATCAATTAATTGATCAAACGGGGTGATCGTTGTGTCTTGCTTTTCGTAAACAAGATCGTTTAATTCTCTTTCATTGAAGTAAATCTTCTCATTGTTGTGAGTTGCTTTAAGAGAGATGTTTTGCCCTGATGAGTCTATGTTGACAACCACTGGGCGACCCTTCATGGAGACAGGAGGCAGCCTGAAATCCTTAAATGCTGACCCTTTGAGCGCTGTTAATCTATTACTTTGGTGTTCTATTCTCAAAACAGGGTGGTCTTGCTGCCTAAACGCCCGCCAATTCCAGCCGTAATTGTCGCCACGTCGCGTAATCAGCGCGTTAAGCTTGAGAGCGTTGGCGGCGGCGCCTTTTAATCCATCTTGGACAGTTGTGGAGCCTAAGACATTTTTGTCAGACCCTGTTGGGTCAATGGTTAAAAGGTTCAATCTTGTCGTGTTTTGATAAACATTATCAATCGTCGTTACCGAAGCGGTCACATAATCGTAAAACGGCACCAAGGTTCCTGTTACGTCATAGTAAGGCGCTATACCTGAATCAGTCAGCATGAAACCAGCGTACCTTGGATCAGTTGGATCAGTATGGGTGATGGAGGAAGTTATCCAAGAATACTGTCTATCAGATCTGGGTATCTGGTGTTGTATGTTTAGGTTATCAAACTTTTGTTGTGTTGAGGGGGTGCTTTTATCAATTGGAGTTATTTTGTTGTTTCTATGTATCTTATGAAAAGACGCAAGTTCTGTGGATGCATCGTCGGATGCAGCGGGGCTTGCCTGATAAACACTATCTCTGAAGAATTTACCTGCGTGGCGGGCTGCCAAGTTCGTGAAACCAAAGTCTTTGCCTGTGTGATCAAAATTTCTTATTCCTGTTGTCTCTGAAACAATCGAGGATGCGACACCCTGGAACGGACGACGGACGGAGAGATTTCTGTTGTTCGTTTCGTTGTAGACCGACAGGTCGCCAGATCGTAAATCTTTAAATGCGGGGGTCATTGACTCACGAGAGCCGGGAGCCGAGAACCTGTTAACAATGACAGTCTTGTTTTTATAATCTCCAGAGCCCGTGAGGTATCCCCAGTTGTAATCGTCAATGAATACAAAGTGTGAGTTTTCAGCGCGATGAACATCAAGAATAGTCTTAACTACATCAGCACCAACTGCTTTTGCTGGGATTGTTGGTTGTTCATCAATAAACGCTCTTGGGTTGGAGTGTCCGCCGACCGTGTGGACGACTTGGTAGTTATGCTCATAGTTTCCAAGAATAGTTGAGCCAGTCTTATGTTGTATGTTGCGAATGTTTACAGGGCGCTTTGCAATCTGGTCGCGGAAGAATACTGCTTTCTGAGCGCCAGTCAACGGGTAAGGTGAGACGCCCCTTTCGTTTGCTTCTGGCCACGGATAATCAGCACCGACCATGCCAATCGCACCAGAAAGAACATTGCAATTTCTTCCCAATAGAATTTTCCAAGCTTCAGGTCTGTTAAGGTAATTGTCTGCGCCTGTGTTCAACTTAATATGTCTTGACTGGTGCCCACCAACTGCGTATTCTGTAAATGGACCCTGCATCGGGCGTTCCATGCTGGTGCCATATACATCGTTATGCAAGTTTGTAATTTCTACGCTTGCTGATACGCCTTCAGCTACCTGCTTGTTAAAGCCTGAATTCACAGAAGATGAAATTATATTGAATGGGAAAGACAAGGAAGACTTTGTGTTTTTGTAGCCGACTCCGTCTTCCCAATCTCTACCGTGCTGAACAAGGACATTTCTTTTTATTTTCGCAGATGGTGTTTCTGGCGAATCGACCGTATCCTTAAGCGCAGCGAAGTCTTCGGTAAAAGCAAGCAGAACATTGCGCGGGACATAAACATTGTCTTCTGTCGTTATAGGTCCTGCTGGGTGCAAAGCAGTGTAGGTGTAATGAATGCTCTTGTCATCGTTGAAGTTTACGCCGCCTTTTATTTCTGATGTCTTCTTGACATCAAACACTCGACCTTTTGATAAGGTTCTGTACTTGAAATTTGAACGAGAGTATTTTGCTCCAACATTGGTGAAGCTTCTTCCAACACCACCATTTGTTTGGTTTGTTTGAACTCTGCGAATCTGATTTCTTTCCGAGTCAACATTGGTATCGCCGGATGAAATTGTCCCCTGTCGTTCTGCGCGCTCTTTCCACCAATTGGAATTTTCGCGTTCAAGTCCACTTATCGGAGCGTGATTTTTATCCCAGTTATAACGCAACTCTTCCGCACCGAAAGCAACACCTTCGGTTGAAGAGGTAAACGCCAACATTGGTATCCTATGTTGGTATTTGTTTCTCTCAAGTACATGTGACTCAATTGTGTTCAGAATATCTGATGTGTAATCAGCAGATGCAGGAACTAGCTGCCCTATTATCTGGGAGATTGCGTCGTCAAACCACTTGTAGTAGTCCACAAATTTCTCAACATTGGAAACAGTGGTTACCCTGCGGAAGAAAATCTCTCTTAACTTCTCAAGACCCTTGTAATCCATACGATACTGGTGGACGGGGTGCCCTATGAGATTATGGAAGTCATTGACGCCAGCAAAAAAGTTCAACATTTCTTCCGAGATAGAAGCATACATGCTCTTTTCCAAAATGTAATGATAATTTGGTATTGTATCTACGGTATCAAAAAGCTTATCATCATCGGTTTTTATTTGTACAAGGTTATCGCCTATTGCTAGCTCTGGATCAATAAACTGATTTACATTAACTTCTCTTCTTTGGACCACACTTGTAGAACTATTGGCAAATCCGAAGCCAACTGCGGGGTAAAGATAGCTTGAAATCTCTCCAAGTTTGCCAAATTTTGTTCTGTTGTCAACTGACCCTGAACTAATGTCTGTTACTGTAAAAGCGCCACCAGCATCGGACGAGGTCACATTGCCAAACTCATAATTCAGCACAAGAGTATTTCTGTTTAATGTTTCTTTATTGTCGGAATCAAGTGGCGATAAGTGTTTGTCTAAATCTGTGATTCCGTAATTTTCAAAATCAAAAGTGTGCTGCTTTAGCGTGGTATCATCAAGGTACTTATTCCAAAATCTAGCAGATGATACGAGAACATCAGTTTTATGTTGAAGAGTGCCTGTTAGATTTGTCCGTTCTGCCCCTACAAATAATCTCTTTGGAGATTTTAGGAGAGCTTTGGCGTTAGCCTCGGTTGCAGAGCCGGTTATAGTGAAGCTGTTTCTGATTTCTCCAAGCCTTTCATTAAAGCCAGAAAATTCAATCTGGTAACCTCCTGTGGATGCTCCCGCAACCGAACCGGTGAGTCCAATGTTTATTGGCTTCAGGCGAACAGATAGGTTCCAATTTTCATCATCGTATACATTCAAGAAGTTGCTGCTTGATATTTCAGTAGAAAGCAGCGAAGAACTAAGCACAAATTTAACATTTTTAGAATACGCCTCTTCGCGAGAAGCGTAAACGTAAATGCTTGGATTGTGAATGGTCGTATCTGGTGAGGTAGCACTTGCCGAGTGTATACCAAACAGGGAAACTCTTGTGAAATCTCTCTGAAAAGAATCAATTAGTCTGACGAACTTAGGAAATACTACGTCAACTTCGCTAGTAAAACCGTATCTTTCTTCATGATTGCTGACTCCAGAACCGGAAATATATCCTAACTCTGTGTTAGAGGTTGAGCCAGTTGAGTAAACAACAGCACCAAGGTTGCTAATATTGTTGAAGTTTATTGATGATTTCTTGATAAGTGTCTGTTTTAGGTTGTTTTCTAAATCATAAACATAGTTGTTAGCATAAGTATTAAATCTTACAAGCTTATCATCAATGTTAAATGTTCGAAGAACATTTTTAACTGCTTTGTGGGTGCCTTTTGATTTAAAAATATAAGCAAGATTGTTATACAAGTTAAGATAAATAAGGTTTTTTGTCTCCTCAAGGTCAAACTTGAAGCCTTGAGTTTCATTTCTGTTTAGGAATTTTTCCATAACAGTGCTGTCTACAAAGATGTCAGGAGTTTCTAGACCCAAAGAAGAAGGAAGATTGCTAGCGAAGGGAAGAGGTTTGTGTGAGGCACTTGTGTAAAGTGGGCTCTTAAACGTTGGTATAGCTTCGATTTGCAAGTACAATTGATCAAAGTATGTGCCTATAATGTGAGATAGGTTTTTAAAGTTTGTATTCCCGATCTCTTCATGTTCTTCGGTGATCCAGCTAGGCATAAACGACGAGAACAGGGATGTATTGCCATAATCATGATCTATACCTTTGCTGATCAATTCTGTCCTTAAACTGGAGACTTCTGGATGAGTTTCATAAATGATGGGATCGAGATATTCAGTTGTGGCTGCGCTAGCAGAAACTATCGCAGAGCCAACATTTCGCGAGGTTGTTGTATAGCCGTTGAAAGTCCCGTTGGACACACGACCTGAGTAGTCTAATACAACACTATCGGTCGCCGTATCCCCTGTTATACCCTCATTAAATTTGTAGTAGACTCCAAGTGTGGTGTTGGAAATATCTGTGTTGGAGCCACCACGAACTTGCCCAAACCAGTTTCTACCGATGTCGCGGGCTTCTCTCTCGACCTTCCAGAAACGGAACTCGTCCATGGAGCCAGAGAAAAATAGGTGACCCTCGCCCGCAGAACCAGACGCAATGTAAGCAAGGGTCTCTGTCTGTGCCAGTGTGTTGGCACCAGTTGTACCAAGTGTTGCGGTCTGATCCAGAACACCATTTAAATAAAATTTTGTAGTGATTCCAGCACTAGCGCTTCTGAAAGAAACAGCGTAGTGATTCCAGCTTGCGATCGATGAGGTATCAGGAGTTGAGCCTAACCTCTGGTTACCAAAGACCGCAGAATGTGACGCGCTCAGTGTTGCAAAAAATGGAGAACCAGATGTTCCTGATAGGTATAGTGTAAATTCATCACCACCAGAAGAATTGGTCAGGTGAAAAAGGGATTGTCTTGTGTTTAACCCAAGGTCATCATTCTTAAGCCAAAATTCAACAGTGACGCCTTTTTGAAAGTCACACTTTAAATTTGACTCCCTGGTGCCATCCCCATAGTCAGATGGCAGCCCAGCAGTCGTGTATAGATCTGAATCATAAACGTTGGCTGTCTCACGCTGAGACGAAGCGGGGTCTTTAAACAGTCCGCTGGTTGTTGTCGAGGTTATGGTATGAGGTCCGCCTTTTAGTGAAATGGAAGAACTAGAAAAATTCACATAACCATTTGTGCGCGGGTATAGATTATTAAAGATGTACTTCTCTATATCTAAAGACTTGTTATAAAATTCATTGTATTCGGCGTCGGAGCCATCATATGGATAAAAGTCAATGATTCGATCGATGGCAGATTTGTAATAAAGTTCCGCAGAACCAAACTTGGCAAAAGATGACGGGAAAGAGTAGTCTACCTGGGGCTCAAACGTATTCTGCTTTTTAGAAATTGCCTCTACATTTCTCGATGATTCAGCATCAGAGAGGGCATCTTTTTGGTTTGTGGTGGAAACGTAGCTTGTTGAACGGTCAAATAGGTCTTTAATACTCATAATCTTCTACTCGGAATAGGAATTTTTGGTCTTGCTCGATCCAAGATTGCCTCTGTGAATCATAGAATGCGAGCTTGATGCCATATTCGTATCCCGGTTCAAGAAGCGACATGTCGAGGTTGAAATAGTTTCCTGAAACATCATAGGAGAGTATTGTTTGTAAGTCTGAGCCGGTGCCGTGTGGTATAGCATTTAGTCCATCCAAAACTCTATAAACTCTGTATGATGCGCTAGGAATAATCGTGTTTTCTATTTCCGTTGACGCTACTGTATAAATAGTTGGGGACCAGTTTTTGCTTCTGACATAGACGTTGAAACGGGCTTCCTCTTCTGAGAAGTATTTCGATCTAAGATTTTTGATGCTCACAACACGCCTTGTGTTGCCTTGCGAATAAGAAGTGGCGTATAGCTGCGCTGGTTTAATCGAGCCTGTGAAAAATCTTGTCTTGTAGTGATCACCATCTGTGATACTGCCAGTTGACCATACATCATAAAGAGTCTTTAGCGGGGTTGCTGCTGCCGTTACTGCCAAAGAACAAGAGTATATGCCAGTCGAAACGTAGCCACCGGTTGCGAAAGTTTGTGCGGTTATGGAGACGCCGCCGCCAATACTCAATTGAAGCCTGCTTCCCGAAGGTTCCGTATCGTCGGCAGAGCCGGAAAAAAGGCTAACCATAATTGAACCAGTTGAGCCGATTTGTGGGATATTAGTAAGCTGCCCTCTAACATAGTTGAATAGGTATAGAGTATTTAAATTATCTGATCCTGGGGCTAGAGAGCTACTATAGTAAAAATCACCCCTATCGTCTTGGGTGGAGGAGTTCCACCTAGCCTCGATCACAGGTTTTTTGAAAAAATATTGTGTTCCTCTTGCAAAGAAACGCTTGGTGTAATAGGAATCTGTTGCGGACTCAACTGAAGATGTCAGGCGAACGCCAAGTCCATAATTTGCTTTGCCGCCCCCGCCGGCGCCGGTGATCCATTGCTCAACGAGCGTCGTAATGTCCAAATCCATATCTTCAAGACCTGTTTCAAAAGTTTGTTCAAAGGTTGGTAGAAGGTGATAATCACCGCCGGGGGTGGTCCAAGCTACTCCTTGGGACGCGTTGATCCAATTTGAGACTCCCAAATCTTTATAGTTCTCAAGATCTAGACCGTCTCCCTCCGTCCACGCACGAGAGATAGCCTCCACAACAAGTTTGAAGTCCCTAGGGACTGTTTTAGATGTTTCTGCATTATACAATCTTAAATAAAACTTTACTTGCCCAGATGCGGGAATTATTCCGGCAGTGCGGTCTGCTGATATTGAAGTTACATCAAATTGTGTGAGTATTCTTGATAGTTCAGATGAGGTAGAAGATTCTCTACCATAGATGGAGTACACCTCACTAACATCGGCTTGTCCCATGTTCGAGCCAGTAGCCCTAGTACCAAGATTTTCTTGATAACCATTTGCTATGGTGTTGTCTGCTGTCGCTTTGTATCTTTTAATCGCCATTATCTTAGCTTACCTTTAATATCCACTTCTGGGAATTTCATTTCAAATATTGCATTTTTGGGACAGACTATCATGTCTCCGTCTGGGGATACATTGTCTGATATCGAAAAGAAGACATTTGAATAATTTACCGATGTCTTATTTATTATTTGTACTTTTACAACGTCGTTGACACCCGATACACTATTCAACACATTGAAAATGTTTGATTTAGAAATAGACTCTCCGATGAACAATGGACTAGAAAACTCATTTGATAAAGCAACTACACAGCTATCAAGCACCTTAAACTTGTCAACATTTCTTTCTGGCTTGATTATAAAGTTAATTCCAAAGTTAATTATAAAAGGATCTAAAATGTCTATTGTATCATTAATCATACGATAGTGATTAAGCCAAGTCTTTAGATTAGTTTTTATAGTAGTGTTCGTATTTATAAGTTTTCTTTGCGGATCTTCTGACACGACGTAAACATTTAGATTTCTTTTCTGAGAGTCTGGGTCTTTTTGCACAGAACAGCGCTTTATTGAGCCAAACTTGGCTGGCATTCTGTATACTAGATTTTCATAATCTTGTTGAGTGACCGCTCTATTTTGTGTTGGAAAGGTATCATAAATTCTTTGTTTTATCTCTGCGGTTGAAGGGTTAGAGACATTGCCCATGATTGGCTCTTCGTTAATCACTTCAAGTGAGTTCCTGACAGTTGTTAATGTTGCGCCGGCAAGGGCGCCCACATCTTCAAATTCAAGCAAAGAACTGGCGACAGTGTTAAGAGAAGTGGCAGCCACATTGCTATTTAGTGGATTGGATTGCCTATAAGCGATTGTCAACGTTGTGTTTTGTGGGACGATGCCATAATATTTATTATTTACAAGGCGACTTGGATCAAACGTGGTATCCGTGACATAGTTTTTACCAAAAATGTCCATGGCGACATCCTGTGGATCCGCCACCAATTCAGCCGCAAGTTCGTCTCCAGAACCAAACTGTAGAGTAACACCATTACCATCAAAAACTGTGACAAACTTTCTGTTAACGAGCATTGGCTTTATCACAGATGGGGTGTTGTCATTCTTATAGTTTTTATTGCTCAATTCCTTAAACACAGTATCTTGCGATAGGTACTCGACTTCAAAGTATTCATTTCCATCTGAATCGAACACGCTGATGATTTCTGAAACATTGGGAGAATTTAACTGTACAGTCTTGAATCTCTCAAAAGCGCCACATTCTACCTCCTCAACATTGAAGAAGCCAGACACGACGTTCCCATAAGACTTGATTGCGTATTGTGTTGGCGCTCCTGTAGTTGAATCTGTTGTTGCCACAACAACAGGATTAGAGCTTTCTGCCATGTCCACGTTGTCTGTCAAAACAAAGTTTAGCCCATTCTGACTTGTAAAGCGGGTTCCTCGCTTGATAACAGGTATGTATCTAATGTCTGGTCCGAGTCCGGTCTCTGACGCGGGGACAAGCACAAACATAGCGACCTTGCCATACGTTGAAGGTCTTCCACTGTCCTTATATCCAAGTATCCTACCGTGTCTTATTACATTGTCGCGTTGGTAAGAGGTATCTAGAAAAGTTTCGTTTACATTGTAATCAAGATAAAAAGACACCTGATCACCAACGTAAGCCACAGCATCCAGCATCATCGCGCCAAAAGAGGCTTCACTGAAGTCTTGGAATGTATCTGGATAGAATCGTTCAGCTACCTGTGTAAGCTGGTCTCTGATGGAAGAGAAATCTTTGCTAGTGTAATCAATCGCTACTGTTTTTTTAGAATCTTTTGGCATATGTTATCCTCTTCCTAAATAGTGAACTCCAGCAAATCAGATACAGCAATGTCTGGTATCCTGTATTCAAGCCTAATTGCTAAAGTGTTGTCTTCTATGTTACTGGTTCCAAACTCTATGCTGGTGATAGCTACGACTGGCAAATAGATATTAGCCTGTTCTCTTATTCTTTGATCTATTCTCGCATATACATCACTTTGAAAGTTTTCAAACAAATATTGTCTAATACCAACGCCAAACTCTGGCTCCATAACTCTTTCGCCAGGATTCGTAAGAATAAGCATCTTGAAGTTTTGTTTTATTAAAGCCTTAAGATTCTTGATTGCTGTGTATCCGTCGCCTGAATCAACGGTAAGCGGTAGTTTGGGAGCTAACGAAGACATTTCAATACCTCACTATAAGTATGTTGCTACTCTTTTCTTTCACACAAGTCACCCTTATCATTGAAGGGATTGCTGGATCTGCGCTTCCACCAAGGCATAATTCTTTGTCCAGGGGCAAGCTGGAAAAGCTCTTTGAGATTCTTTATGACTATCTTTGCTCCGCTCTCGCCCTGCTGTGGGTCATCAAAGTTTCTAGAATAGTAATAAGACTTGAACATTCGCTTGATTACTGCGTCGGATCTGCGTAATGTTACTTTATCCCACTCATCCCAGTTTAATGAGAAGGGTGTGAAATTTGGTCTCCATTGGGGTGGATACCAGCCAGGATAAGAGCCATCAAAGTCTATTTCTCCTGTATCGTCATCTTTTAATCTTAAGCCCGGTTTACTCCCAAGTCCTGTCGCTATTTGTCTCTTTTTGGCGTCAGCAACAACTTCGCCAATAGAAGGCAAGAAAGTAAATGCATTGTAAATTGCTAAACCAGAGAGAAGCTTATTGACAGGCAAACAATAACTAAAAAATGCCTTAAATTTTGGATCATCTACAAGTTTGTTAATAAGGCAGAACAATTCTTTGCTCCCGCCTTCAAGTGGCTTAAGCATTTTAAGCGGAAGATCGAGTGCATCTATTTCAGAGTTTGCTATTTCTCTCAAGCCCGCGTCTGTTCTGGCAAACAGGGCAAGACCATATCGTATACCTAATTCGCCCTTGAGCCCGACGATGGACTTTCCAGGCACAGAGCCTGTTACGACAGACCCGGCTGGTCTTGCGATGACTGACGGCGCATAAACAAATTCAAGCGTCCCCGGATATTCATCAGAAACATTTTGTTCTGCATTAGGTCCTCTTGCTATATCCCCAACTTGACTCATACTTTTGCGTGAACCATTTACTTTTAAATATTTTTTCAAAACAAACGGATTATTGCCGCCAACGCTATCGTTTATGTCAGCACTCACTGCACCAATGTTCATCTTAACGTTTCTGGCGAAGGGTGTGAGTGTATCGTGGGGCTCGCCGCTATGTTCTTCACCGACCATAAACACAGACTGCCCTTCTTCATCTTCGTGGACGTGGTAATAACCAACATAAGGGGTGCCATCCTCAAGAGAAAACTCGTCTCCGTCGGAGTAGCCGCCTTCGCCGAGACCCTGGACCTCTTCTTTGATAAGACGATCGAGAGTCAAGCTAGAACCATCAGTAAACTCAGAAAGTATGTGGTAATAGATATTGTTGACGTAATCACCTTCGTTTACAAAACCTTCTTTGATAAGATTGTTTTCAAAAATATCTGCTATAAAGGTTACCTCTTTCGCAACATACTCTTTTAAGATTACCTTAGCGTGGTCCTCGGCAGCCTTGACAGCTTCAAGATTTTTGTTTTCGCGGTAACCTTTGAGTGTTTGAAAGGTGCCTGCATCATCAAGTTTTTTAGCTTTTTTTAAATCATTTCTATCAGGGTACTTGTACTCTCTCTGAATTTTTCCTATCTCTGACAGGGCATTTTGCACATTTATTGGTATGTCTGTTATATCTCCTGCCTCTACTTCATCATGATAAGTTTGAACTGATTGCTCCAAGAAGGCATACCAAAACTCTTCGTCCTTAAATGGGTTAAACAGTTCAGCGAAGCCGCTTTGGGAGTCTTTTAGTCCCTTTTCCATCTCTTCCACAATGTAAGATGCGTATAGGTTGCTAAAGTTGTTGTTAAAGTCAGGCTTGTATCTGCTGAATGTTGCGATAGACTTTAGAAAGTTTATTGAAGCATACACTCTACAGGCAGCCATTATCAAACCCTTGATTCCTGACTTCGCAGATCTATCCAAGATCCTGTCAAACGGCTTTTCTGTGACACAATCTGGATCCGATTTGAGCCTTTTGTCGTCGGGGGCTGTTGAATAGCTATTACTCATAACAGAACCTATATCGCCGAAATCCACAAGGTCTGTGCGATAAGGTTTACAAGGGCTTAGTTCTGGGAACATAACATTTATTAGTCCAAGCCAGCCATCATTGTCGGTTGGCTTAATATAGTATTTTGGATTGGTGTAGGAGCCACCATGAGCGGCTGGATCAAGATAGATAAGCTTTGCTTTTTCGGGATTATCTCTGTTGTTGTATTGATCTCGGCTCATCCCCAATTCAGCATCGCTATTAGATAAGGAATCTCCCTCGGAGTTTTTGGCGTCTGCGTATTCCACAAAGGAGCCTCCGCGTATAACGCCATAGTCAGCATCAGATGGCGCCAAAATGTCTGATTTTGCTCCATAGTTATATGCTTTGTTGTCAAGAGTAAAGATTCTTTTACCCATCTCGTCAAGCAGCGTAGATACAGTGCTGTTCCATAGGTTTTTGGCTTGACCAACATTAATTCCAAGAATGTCTCGCATCAGCGCTATCTGGGGAGGATTAGACGCTTTCTTTCTTTCTATTGCAGATAGGAACAAGGGATACTCAGTAACTGCCTCGTCTGTTGGTTGTCCGGTCTCGTCAATGATTCCATCCAGACCCTCATCAAAAGACATAAATTCATACTCTTGATCCTTTATTATCTTTGAGCCTTCTTTTGTTGGCTCATCAATATCTTCTTCGGAGGTGCCCCCAAATGAAGAAGCATTTTGTTTATATTCGCTATTGTAGTTAAATCCACTTATGTCTGTTAACTTTACAATCTGTAATCTAACATTATCGTCTTTTCTGTTCTTTGTACCATCGAAATCTGCAAAGAAGAATTTGAAGTTATAACCAATTATAAAAGTGCCATCTTGCCCAAGTGTTGGTTGTGTGGATAAGGTAGCACTTGTCACAGGGTTAAGTGAGCCATTGTTACCGCCACTGTTGTCTCTCCATTTAAGGAGCAGATCTGCTGTTTTTTTTCTTGAAGCAAACTTTATGTTCAAACCTTCTTCACCATTTTTCTCAGTTGTGCTCAATTCGTAATTGTAACCAAAATCGGGCAATCTAGTGAGGTTTTTCTTTTCTATGCCGTTTGTGGTTCCAGAATCTACACCCTTAAAAGATATAAACTTGGTTTTCTTAGGTTTGAAATCGTTATTGAGGTTTACTGTTGAGATGTTCTCTTTGGTTTGTTGAGAGAAATAGACTGCCTGCCACTCTGCGATGTACTTTGGCAGGGCACCTCTTTGTGCGCCGGCTCTTGCATAGTTTACCTGATCGTCGTCGCTGCTGTTGGCGTCGTTATCAGAATAGAAATCAACATATTGTAAGGCGCCGGGATCAAAGTTGTTTTTTCTTCGGTGTGCTGTGTAGGGTCTGCCCATGGTATCTGAAAGCACCATATTGACGAAGCCCCAGTTTTTCTTGAAGGGTCCGTTACCCAACATGTCGTATGAGTATGCTATTTTCAGATTTTCAAGGGCGTCAGATAGCCCCTTGGAGGCAACTGATTCTAATTCTTCTGGCTCTCTAGGGAATAATCCATCATTGCAGCCAGGAGATGATTGAAGCGGTCCAAGATTTTCCATTAGGGTCTGTGGGATACCTGACTGTTGAATATCAGCAAGGGTATCAAAATCGTCTATAGGTCGTCGACATAGTGCCTCAACCTGTTCAGGTGATGCCCTGCCCTCAAGAATTTGCGAACGAACAGCGCAGAACTGCTCTATCTGATCTGGTGTAGCACAGAGAGTCGGATTGGCAGGAGTGCTGTCATCTATTGGCGACACTGAATCTTCAAGCGATTGCCTGAAATCTGGTGGCAATAGGTTGCCAAAGTTTTTATAAAATTCAGCTATACTCTCTTTGTTAAAAAAAGTATCTCTAAATTCTGGAAATTCGTATTCAACGATGGTGTCAACAATTGCTAAGAAATCATCAGAGGGATTGCCAAGAGAAGCATTGATTATTTCCTGTCTAGTTGAGGATGAAGCGATTGCTTCGTTTAATTCCAGAACCTTATCTTTGTTAGCCAAGTTTGAACCAGCACCGCCAACTGCACTAAAAATGTCTTGTATTGCTTGATCTATTTTTTCTTCTGGTGCATCTGGTCCACAGATAGATTCTCGTATGATTTCTCTGAATGTAGTATTCCCGCTAATAAGACCCGGAAGGTTTCCAATAATATCCCCTGCTGTCTCAAGAGCCTTACAAATTGCATCTCCGAGAATTTCACAAAATTTAACAATAAGCTTCATAAGTGTTTCTAGCACAAGTCTCTTTATAGCTTCTATGATTGCATCGACAAGTGCTTTCAATATTGCCCCTAGATCAATTTTGGGTATAAATAATTTTGGCAACGCAAGGTCGTTTATGTTTCTACAAAATGGAAGTTCAATATCTTTGATAAAATCCATAACACTTGGTGTAAACAACGGAGGTCTTGGGCAATCAAGAGTAGAGAGTGCCTTACTTATAATCTCTGCGCCAGGGAATGCATTTAATTTATCTACTAAATCTAAAAGACGATCAGAATATAGCTCAATAAGTGCCTTTATGTATGCCTCCATGACAACAGAATCAGAAAACATCTCTGCTGCATCTTGTTGCAAATTTTGTATATTGCTGGCTACAGGGGCAGCGTTGTCTGGAATCTCAAACTCAACAAAGCCAGCGTCGTTTACACTTTCGTTATAAACTCTTCCAATGGTTCTTCTTAAGCCAAACTCATTTTGTGTTGCTTGGTATTGCTGAGCGGAAACTGTAGTCGATTCGTAAGCGCCCGGACCTCTAGATGCTCTCTCTTGTTCTATTAGTTCTGGATCATCAAAAGGTCTTTTAACACTTTTAATAAGATTTTTTATTACTGTTGCGGTGCCTTCTGGATCTACAGAGTCATAATCTTTTGCTATCGTATTGTCATTTTCTCCGACTGTCCTTGGCGCCCTGCCGGGGTTTCTGTTTCTGCTTTCAATAGCAAGAGCAAGATTGTTTTTAACAAGTTCGTCTAGTTTTGCCTGTTCTTCTGGCGGTAGTCCAGCAAATAGAATACCAAAGTTTTCGACACCCATGGCGTTGAGTGCTTTGGTCACCATTATTAATAGCGCCTCTTCTAGTGTAAGTCCGCCAAAAAGACACTGTATGGCTTCAAGCAAGAAGTCTAACAAGCCACAGACCTTTATATGGTTAAGCGAACCATCATAGAAATCCTTCATCCTATCGCCAGAACCAAGACCAGTCCCTTGAATCAAGGCTTCTGCGCACAACCTAACAAAAACATTTGGATTTTTTTCTAATTTTGCATATGCTTGTTCTAAAGCTGTTGCTCCGAGAGCTTTTCTTGAGTCTTTACTGTCTCTCACTTCTTTTTTGACAGTATCAACAACTTGTTTTCGCTCTTTGACTTTTGATTTCTCTTTGCGATTCATCCTTATTTCGTCAATAGGTCTGACGTAATCACCTCGCTCTCTCTGAGCCTTGCGAGCGTCTTCAAGCTGCTTGCACATTTGCTCGTGAAAAAGACCAGCGACAGCATCACCAATGCTCAAAAAATCATCAACCGCTGTTTGTATAAATCCGTTTGTTGTGTCTGCTATGGCTTGTGCTACACAGCTTTGATCTCCGAGTTGCTCTTGTATTTCTGCTTTTCTACGAACTGTGATATCTGGATAGGTGTAATCAATTAAGAAGTCAACATAATTCTTAGGAACTCTCGCTGTAAGATCTGATTCCATGCGACGCAACTGTGCAAGGTAAGCCATTGCAGTTGGGTCTTTAAACGGCTCTTTTCTGTTAAGACCAGAAAGCTGCCTGCCCTTAAAAACTTTTGGTTTTTCAGCACAACCAACTGTAAATACTTTTAGCTTTTTAAGCTTAAACTTTCTAGTGAATCCAAATCTCAGGCGAACAACCCTGTCCTTAAAAACACCACTAATTCCGCCACCCGGAAGATTGAAACCCTTGCTAACAAGCCACCTATCAAGCTGGATATACACCTGAGACATAATCTTGGTTCTATTAAACCCAGTATCGCCATAAGCATCAATATCAAATTTCTTTCCGCTTTCTGTAAAAAAGAAGTCTTCTTCATCAATATAGTTGTGATAACGAACATACCTTGAGTAAAGATTGAGCCCCTTGCGAACACGAAGCAGAAGGCTCTTTAATTCACCTGCGGTATACCCAACGGTAATTGGCTCTTCTGGTTCTTCATTCTCTTCGTCTTCCACTGCATCTTCTAGTTGCTCCAAAACAGAGAACTCAACAGAATACAGCAGCACTAAGCGCGAGTTGGCTCTTGCTTCTAGATCAAAACCGTTCTTCAAGTCATATTCGATTGCATTTTCAAGAATAAGAAATGACTCGGTTGAGTATTCTTTCTCATATTCTACAAGAAAGGCATCTATCGCTTCTGCAACATATTCCTTAAACTTCTCTTCTAATGACGCATCGCTTCCGCCAGTGCTGTTATGCGGAGTTTGTATCGAGATCTGGTAAAGGCACTCTCTCTCATTTAAAAAAGGTTCGCCAATAGTCTTACGCCAGTTGGGTACAATTGCTTTTGGATTTGGTTTACAATCAAGACAAACTTTTCCCTCGCCGGGAACATCTACTTCGCATTCGTCAATTAAAAAATCGCCGTTTTTGTCTTGGTACTTTAAAAACTTCGAGGGTTCTGCCATTTGTTTCTCTCAAAATGTAATTAGGTTGTTCTGACGTTTCTGCTTTCTATATAGCGATAGCCAAATGGCTGAGTGTAGTTTACATCCCATAGCGCCTTATCAACAAAAAACTGCCATAAATCATAGTTTGTTTTTAGAACATTTGTGGTGTGTGCCGCATATGAAACTGCTATTGCTGCACCTTGTAGTGGAGGAGGAAGCTGCATGGCAGCGTTAACTGCCGTATTGAATATAAAATCTGCGTCAGCCCTCTTTTTTAAAATAGAAGTCAGATCAGATATCAAAGAAGACATTTCTTGCAGCGCTATTACTGTATTGTGACCCATTGCTACACCTTGGAGCGGCTGGTATATCTCGGCATCACCGCTAAAAAAGGATCCCGGCACCCTTCTGGGTTCTGAATTATTGCCTGCTATAAGCTCAATAGCAGGGGCAGGAGTCATCTTGCCCCCAAGGGAGTTCTTTTCTCCTGTGCCCTGCATACGACCGGTCACTATCTTGACCCCCTCTCGACCTATAACACGCACAGCATCAGCCTTTATGCCAATTCCTGAGCGCTGCTTAATCTCGCCAACATAGCCATCATCAATACCAAAGTTCTTGTCAATATCAGTTAGCTGACTAATGTAGATACGAGCGGCATCGGCTTGGAAACTATTCCCAACAAGTGAGCCATTTGCAGGTTTTGCCCCAGACATGCGACCCACCACAAGGTCTATTCTAGCAGCCGACATTGCGCCTTTTGCGCCATAACCAGACATACCGCCAGAAGGCTTGTCTGTACCGAAAGTGATGTAAGCATCCCCCTGTTGGATTATCTTTTCATTTGGACTCTTATCGTAGGATATATCAGGTGTTATACCGAAAGTGTGATTTGTGCCACTGCCAACAGGATTGACGATATCAACTTCTTTTTTACCTTTAACATCACTAGCGAGTTTGTCTCGCAGTGCTTTTGCTCTGTCTCTAGCTGATTTTGGTAATTTTTTTAAATCGCTTAAGGGTACTTTATCTGAACTAGCCATTACCACCCTCCACATCTGGGGCTGGTTCGCCAGCATCATTGCCTACAAGATCAGCCCCCTGTATTGGTAGTTCATAGATCTGATTTCTTACTTTAATGTTTTCCCAGTGCCAGCCCTCTTTTATGTCAAGTGGGTTTATAAAACCGCCGCCATTTTCTTGCAACCATTTGTAAACATCAGTTTTTTGTCTATCGGCAAAAGTTACTTTTTTGTCACCATCCATGTCTATGTTTGTTCCGCTAATATCAAAAGCAACACCCCAGCCGTGATTTGAGGTTCCCGGCACTGCGGCATAATTTTTGGTGGCTTCGGCTGTTGCTAACTCCACTTGGCGTTCATAGGTTCTATAAGAGTCAGTAATTTGCATTGGGGCGCGGCGCCATTTATTATATTCTATTGCCAAATTTATAAAAGGAACAATTGCTTCTTTGATAAATTTTATCGGTCTGCCTTTGGTGTCATGTGTGGGGATGCCAAGGAGGATTGCTGGGAGTTTATGGTCGGTCAAAGCAAGACCTTGCTCAACTGTAAAGAGAATTTCTTCGGGTAGTTTTCCGTTCTCAACCATAGTGCCTTTTTTAGCCGCGCCACCCACACCCAGAACATCTCCATTGTAAGTCATTTTCCTTGGGAAAGAACGATAACTTTCAAGTGGTCTCACTTTAAAATCGCTTTTCACAAAAGCAGAAGCAACATTGACACACTCTTTGTTTACTTCTGTGTCTTCTTCACCTTTGCCCACACTTGTTGCAAACTCTGCTCGGTCAGTCTTGAAGCTTCCATAAGAACCTCTTTCAAGTTTTAATTTTACAATATCCCCTATTTCCGGCAATGGTGTTTGAGAATCAGTCTGCATAAAAACTTTTGTATGCATCTGTATTAGGTTGAATGCTTTCCTTCTAGATTTTTCGTCTGTTGTGTCTTCTATCTTGCAGGGATCGCTAAGGAATCTATGTGGAGAATTTGTCCCAAGTATCCTAGCCATAAACGCAAAAGTTTGTGATTTATCGCCTTCAGCTTTAAAACTAACAGAGTCAGGGCTTCTTGTGATCAGTGTAGGTCTGGTAAGAACCTTCGCTTCAAATATATCAGAAACATTGGCATCATAGTCGATAGCCTTGCGCATCGCATTTTCAAAAAGATTATACGAGCCGGCGCCTGTGTCGAAATCATTAAAGAGTTGAGAAGTCTTAGACATCAAGCCTCTCCTTGAATCATATCAAAAATACCTGCTTTATCCTCTTCTGACAAGCCAACATCTTTGGTTCTCTCTTTTTGCTTGAGAGTTAAGACTTTCACTAACTGCTCGTTGGAGCGCTGCATGGTTTCTATGTGCTTCGCAGCGACAGGGGATAGTGCTCGGTTATTCTCTGCGTTTTGAGCGATCTGGTTAGCCAATTCATTGAGGAATTCTTTCGCTGTATCGCGATCATTCCGTATGTTCTCAATTGCTTCGTCCATCAAATCGTCAAATTCGTTGCTCATATCTTGCCATTTTCCCAATCAGACCTAAAGTCCCTGTAGTGCTCTCTAAACTTGTTCAGAGAATTCACGACCTGCTTTGTATTGAGACCAGTTATCTCGCGCAGGTATAGGTAAATAGCTTTTTTATTAAAAATTTCAATGTCTTCTTTACTCTCAAACAGAACGATGATTGCCTTATATACACGTTCGTCATTCTCGCGCATGTCATTGGATTCCCAAGTCTTCATGTCTTCATAGAAGGAAGTCCAAAACTCTTTCTGTAGCTGGTCTGAAACCCATGTATGTTCTGTCGCAAGGTACTCTTGCTCATATCTCTTTGGGGCAGCATCGTAGTCTACCTCTCTCATATTCTTGCGTTTTTGTTTCTTGACCTTATGAATAAACCAGTTTTTTGTGATCACTGAAAAGTACGAGAACGCCTTGTGTCCTTTCTCTGGATGGAACTTATCGAGTATGGTCATCAACCATATCTTACACTCGTCTCTTAAGATGTCTATGTTTGGCAGTGTCGTGAACTTATAAGTAAACACTATCTTGTCTACCATCTCGCCAAAAGCGGGTTGGAGCATTTTTACATATATTTCTGTCTTTTTCTTATTACAATCAGTCGAACAATAATCTATTATTGCGTTCTCATGATCTTTCGTAAAATAATGATTAGACTTCTTCGATTTCGGGCGTCTCTGCATCTGCATCTTCTTCCTCTGGTATGTAGATAAAGTCAAACTCGTCCATGTATTCTCGGAATGAACGAGCATGATCCATTAGGGATTGTAGTGTTTGGTCGCCATAGAACATTTCCATTTCATATACCGACTTCACATGGGTGGCGAAGCTAGCAGCAGCCGCACGCAGATCATCAATCTCTTGGGAGATCAAGACTAGTCTTTGTGCCACATTTCGAGAATACACAAACAGCAATACATTGATACCCATGGACACCAATAATATAAGTGAAAGTACCATTTCAAGTCTGCTCATAAAATCCATTGCTCGCTTCCTCCTTCATATCTTTTAGAAGCTCGCGATTGGCTTCAATATATTCGTTTGTGAGGCTCCCAGTGTCCTTAGAGTTTGTCAACTTTTTGTTAAGGACTATGGGCTTACCTACCATTTTTGTGACGCTCTCGTGACCACACAGGAGGCATTCCTCTTGTGTATCCGAGAACGAATGAAAGGCTACGAAGTCTCCTTCGCAGCCCTCACACCTGTAGCGATAGCGCGGCAATTACTCGCCTGCCATTGTGGTCAAGTCTTCTTCTGTGATTGCCTTACTGTTGCTAACACGAACAGTCGGTGGATTTGTCACTACAAGTCCCTCGTCTCCCTGTGTTAGCTCAAAGCCCTTCAAGATTGGAACGATGTCCAATTCATTTAGTAGTGACTCCTGTAGAGCCATCATCACGGCACCAAGTGCCTGATTTGATAATTTAAATGTTCCGTTACTCATTTTATCTCCTATGGTGTTACCATTTAAAATTGTTTTTATAGAATTCAACTATGTTCTGTAATTCATCATCAAAGTTCTTTTTAGGCTCCCAGCCAAGAGCGCGCAACTTTGAATCATCGAGGCTGTATCTAACATCTTGTCCTTCTCTTTTGAATCCGAGATCCACATAATCTTTAGAATCTCTTTCGTCCTTGAAATAACATTGTACTATCTTATTGACAGTTTGTTTATTCTTTTGTTCAAATCCACCGGCAATATTATAAATTTCATTAGTATTGCCAGATTTAATAATCGCAATAACTGCTGAAGCAGTGTCATCTGCGTGAAGCCAATTTCTTGATGGCTCACCTTCATCATGTAGCTTTATTTTCTTTCCTCGTTGGAGCATTTTTACAGAAATTGGAATAAGCTTTTCTGGATATTGTCCGACGCCATAATTGTTTGTTGGTCTAACTATAGCATACTTCATTTTATATGTCCTTGCCCAAGCAAGAATTAGCATATCAGAACAAGCCTTTGATGCTGAGTAAGGATTGGAAGGATTAAGGATATCCAATTCTGTATGACTACCTTCGGTAATATCGCCATATACTTCGTCTGTGCTGAAGTGCAAAAATACTGGTAAGTCATCAACATTTTTCTGTTTCTTTCTGATAAGATCTAACAGATTCTTTACGCCACCGACGTTAGTGTGAATAAAGTCTTCGGAATCAACTATGCTGTTGCCAACATGAGATTCTGCTGCCACATTTATTACATAATCACAATCAGGAAGATACGAAAGGGTCGCTATGTCTTCTTTAATAAAAGCAAAGTTATCGTATCTTTGAAAAAACGGTATAAGATGTTGATTGGCTGCGTAGGTAAGGCTATCTATTCCATACACTTGCCACCCAAGATCAAGGCATTTTTTAGTTAGGTGAGATCCTATCAGACCCAGGCACCCTGTTATTACAACCAATTTCATTTTATAGCCCCGATAAAGTCGCTACAAATTCCTGCAATATTTATGCTGCTATATTGAAGCGTTTCTTCTAAATCTTTGCAAACAATTATAGAATTTTTTACTACTTCCTTATTTGGGTAAGTCCAAATATATCCCCTACTGGTCAAAGTAAAATCGTCTTTTTGGTGCCAGAAACAATGCACCCCTTTGTCTAGCATAACCTCAAGAGCTTGTAGGTTTTTAGCATGACACCATAGTTTATCATTTTTTAAAAAATTTATATCTATTGGATGTTGTGGATAATCATGTCCTAGAAATAATTGCCCATTCTTAAACCAAATATCAGCCTCTACATCAAAGCCTTTACCTATCGTATCCCTTATATAATCTGGATTGTTTTCTGAAGAATTGATTCCATTGATATTTCCTCTATGGGATATAAAAATCATATGCTATCCTTATAGCATTTAATATAAATCCATTTTGGATGACCTTTATCAGAAAATGAGTCTTTTATTATAGTAGAGATATTGACATAACCAATGTTCAGCAAATCGTCAACTATCTCCTGCTCCGACTGAACCCTTACATCATGAATAGAATTGGTCCCAGAGGCATCCCAAAAGTTTTCATGATATGCACTCTTCTTTCTTCCAAGTGAATCGCTCAGTCCTTGTCCATAGCCCATTTGAAAAGAGAGAAGACCGCCATTCTTTAGAGTGCGTAAAAGGTCTGATAAAATTGATCTTCTAATATCATATACTGGTATATGTTGCAGAGCAATAGTTGACATTATGAAATCATATTCATTATCATTAAGAATGGAAACGTCAACTCCATTATTGCAATACCAATTTGAATTAATATCATTGTAATTACTTTTACAATATGCGATATTATTTAGCGAGAGATCTACTCCATCAATTCTCTTCCATTCACACAATGATGACATATTAAAAACATTCCTTCCCTTTCCGCAAGCAAAATCTAAAGATACTTTGTCTTTCCAAATATTTTTGTCTTTGAGATCTCCTAGCAAAATATCCCAATAATCTGGATTACCATTATGATCTAAGTGATTGCTTGTTCCGCCATAATATTGTCCTTTTTGCATCATTGTGTATTTGTTTTGACTATCCATTATAATTTTCCTTAAAATGAACCAAATCTTCTGGTGTGCCTAAGCCCCACATTTTATGAACATAAAACGGAATTAGACTTTTTTTATCTTGTATGAGTTCGTTGTAGACAGGCGCAATATAAAATTCATTATTAACCCTAATATCTTTCTCTACCATCTGTTCGGCATATTTGACAAAATCAGAGCCCTTGCGATACCAATAGATTCCACAAGTAGCAATATCTGAGATTGGTCTCTTTTCAGCAACTTCCGTTATGTATCCTCTGGCATTGGTTTTTACAAACGACCACTTTGGATGTACAGCATTAAAAGTCCACACTATTGCATCCACGCTTGTCATGTCTTTTAAAGAAATAAAGTTTTGTCTTTGGTATTCTATGAATTGATCTGAATTGGCAATCAAGAGATCTTCATCACTATTAATATGTTCTTTTGCTAAAAGTGCAGTACACGCTGCACCTTCAGTAAGACTATCTACTTCTACTATTTTGTAACTGCCATTGGTTATTCTCTCTAAAGTATCAACAAGTCCAGCATACTCTTGTATATGCTTCTTTCTGACAAGAAAGATATATTCAGAAATAAAATCTAAATTTTCAACAACTTTTTGTATCATTGGTTTGCCTCTCACATCTATCAGAGGCTTTGGAAAAGTATAACCTTTTTTTACAAATCTGCTACCTTCTCCAGCCATGGGTATTAAAACTTTCATATCAAACTCCTTACAATATTTATATTAACTTCGTCTGCATTCTTTACTACAAGAACGTTTGCTCCACTACTAGTTGCAGCCGCTATCCCTTTGAGAGAATCTTCTATTATAAATGTTTCTTTTTTGTCAAAGTTAAACTTTTTCATCAAAAACAAATATCCTTCAGGGCTTGGCTTTGGTTCATCTACATCTTGATTTGTTAAAATGTAATCAAACAAGTGTTCTATTCCAGTCTTGTTGAGCATTAGGGAAGCAGTCTTTCTTATGCTGTTTGTGTAACAACAAACTGTATGTCCTGCATCTCTAATTGACGAAATCATTTCTATCTTTTCTTGCCTAATTGTAGCACATCTTTCTATTATTTCTATTGTTTTCTCTTGTTTAAGATCGTTTATTTCTTGATGGCGAACTTGGGAAACTAATCCTCTGTTTGTTAAAATTTGTAACTTTTTGCTGGTGGGTATACCATTGAAAGTAGATTTATGCTCTTCTTCAGAAATCTTAAAATTACAAGTCTCCAGTAGTGCTTGATTCAAAGCATCGCGATGCCAGTCACAAGCTTCTACGAGAACTCCATCTAAATCAAAAATAAATAACTTTTTAGACATTTTTACCTCTCATGTCTGGATCTAATTTATATTCATGCATAAGTTCAGTCAGTTCTTCTGAATAGCATTCATAATCCCACTTACCTTTTACTACAGCGGTTGCAATATACGGATACACATCACTATCCCAATGAAATAAACCTCGTTTATTTTCTTTACTTTCAAAATAATAGCAACTTTTTAGATTCAAATAGTTGACATAATTGTTTGAATTTTTCTCGAAAGACCAAATATTGCTTCCTTTTGTATATCTGTAGATATCTGATAGGACTTTTTTCTCTATAATCGTTGGCTGAATTGAGAAGCTTAAATTACTTGGATTTAAATAAATATTATCATGAATTTTTTGATGTTGTTGGTGATTATACGATGCTTTTACTAATTTAATAAAATCAAATCTACCTTCATCTATTTGGTTAGACAGAATTTGAATTTTAGCAAAATTTGGATGTTTCAAAAGAAACATATCTTCATGATGAAAGATAACTTTTTCTTCTTTAACTTTATCTAAACTTTTATAAACTCTCTCTTGGTAACTCAAAGCATCATCATATAAAATAATATTCCAGTCTTTAGTATCAAAATCGCCAACTTCGTTAGTTATAAGATATTTGGTTTGAGATTTTAAAAACTTTTCACTTTGTCCAAATAAAAGAGACCAAACATCAGAATAGTCATAGTGTGAATAAAATACATACGCAATCATTATACCCACCTTGTTTTATCATACAAGCCGCTTTTTTTAAAGAACCACTTGTGGTGTAAATGGCTGTCTGTTAAGCGCCACTTTGGAAATTTCATTAAATTTTTACTTTTTATTTGTCTGTCAACTTCGTTAGTGAACTGCCTTTGATCGTTATAGTCAAGAGCATTAAAATAGTTTGAATCAAACCATCCAGTTTGAATTGCCTTTTCGTATTCAGATAGTATTGAAAAATCTTCTAAAGACGATTTATAGATCTTAGCATAAGAAGACATGTTTTCTTTTGAACTGTAAAACCACATATCAGCGTAGCCGGCGTTTTTTTGATTCCAATTTGCTGTATAGATATGAGAGTTATCGGCATTAGGTAAAAATCTTATGTACTTAACTTCTTCACCACCTCTTTGCGAAATATCAAATCGTGTTGTTAATACCCAGTCGTAATCTTTTTTTAAACACATCTTGATAGATTCACAACGAGAGTAATAGAAACTTAAAATTCTCGCGGCGGTTGCGTTTTTATACATTGTTTTTGAACGAGGAAAATGCTCATCAATATAGTTTTGATATATTTTATTGCTGTTACAGATAGGTTCAAAATCTATTTGTTTTTCTAATTTGTAAGAAACAGGGCTATAGTATTCTACAATCTGCTTTTCATATTCTGGCTGCCAACAATGAATATAGAAATCGACTTCATCACATTTTGAGACAACTTCTTGAGAAACATGTTCATAGCCGCCTGTGGAGGTGGAAAAATCATTTGTGCTCAATGTTCCAAAATATCCATGCAGACATACAGCGACTTTCATTTTATAGTCTCAATATCTTTGAATAACGGAAACTCTCTCAAATCTCTATAAAATGGTTGCTCTGGTAAATCGTCTACATGTTCTGGATAATTTTGCATCAACATCAAGCCACGGGCTGCTTGTTCCGGCGTCATATAAGCATTCCAGCCATTAATCTCTATATTGTCTTCGTGATACATAACCTCTCCGCGACCCTCGTATCGTCCTTTGCGAAACCACGCAGCCGCTTCAGCATCATCAGTTAGAATCATTCCGCCTTTACCAATCTTGAGGTGCTTCTTGATATGGAAAGACAGGCACATAAATGAGTCAGGAATATACATACCACTCGTAAACCTCTTAGCGGCGTCCCAAATTGGGTATGGCTCCAATTGGTAAACACCCTTCCAGCGATAATCTCTAAACTTTACCGTACCGCCAGCGTGGATAATTGACTGTGGGACCGAAAGGTATGTTCGGGATGGTATCATCACATCGCTTACATCGAGGTATTCACAACACAATAACAGTGCGTCAGTGCAGTTATCAGTCGATACAGCATACTTTGAGCCACAATAATCTGCAACTGTTTCTTCAAACATTTTCACTATCTTATATGGGTTATGTCTCAAGTTTGCTCCAATAGGTAATATTTTACTTTAAAATCACACTTCTCAAAAAGTGCCAAACTAGCTTTGTTTTCCAACTTTACTTTAGCAACAGAATTTGGATAAATTTTACAAATCTGTTTTACCATAAAGGAGCCTACACCTTTCCCTTGAAAATCAGGATGAGTTGCTACCCTTATATCATTATTCACAACACCAATATAACCTGCGGGTTTACCATTGTAAAGACAAATATAAAAACAATTAGAAAATTGCTTCATGTACTGCTCGTGCTGCAAAGGTTCAATTATCTGTTGTTGTATAAAACCTTCCCTAACGCCGTCTAAGTTCCTTAAATTTCTTATGAACTCCCAATATAGGTAGCTATTTTTTACTAGCTCCACACGTCCACCTGACGTTGGAATGGACTTCTTGAGTTCAGCCAATAGCCAGTTAGATACCCTCTAGTGTATTTCCAACCCTCCAGTCCAAGCAGAGGGTTAAGGCAAGATCCAATATCTAAGAAAGTGTTGCTTTGGTTGTCACGGAAACCATCATAGATAACAAAATTAGATAAGCTGGCGGCTGAGCATAAGACTATAGCGTCTTTGGTCCCAGTCTCTCTAATATAATTTTTTACCTTCTCAACAGTATCATAATTATTTACCATACAGTTTGAGCCAATCTCAAACTTCTTTGAGATCTCAAATGGAAGCTTTGATGTATCAGCCATTTCATTAACCACATACAGTATCTCTCTATTCATAAAAAGCGGTGTCATCTCTTCAATAAAACGAGAGTAGTTAGCGTTAATCAACAGGTTTGCAAAAGTCAAATTATCATGATCGCCGCCATGAAAATCTACCATCCAATCAAAATTTTCCTTTCCAACGTGACCATCGGTAGATGTACAGATTCCTTTGAAATAGCCATCCTGATTGTGTTTGAAGGTTTCAACCAGCTTATCTCTATATTGTTGGTGCTGTTCTGGGTAAAATTCTTTATGTTCTTCTTTTGTGTAGCGATTGGGACCTTTGATATCCCCAGTTATGTAATGGTTGTCTGCCAAAACAACCGTCTTATTTTGAAGAATAAATAATTCGCCATCTGAAAATCTAGTAAAAGCAAAATTCTCTTTATTTTTAATCTTGTTCAAAAGAGAATCAAACGCATCATTAAAATTTTTCATAGTTTAATGTTCCTTACTGTTTGCCACCCTCGCTTCAAGCCTTCCTGCACACACCTGTCTCTTTCTGAGAAAAACTGTTGGTGTGAAACAACGGAGTTAGTGGAGGTTGCTTTGTTATCAATTCCTAATTCATTTCCAAGGACAGAGCCGTGAAGACTTCTATCATCTGGTGGATGTGGAGGACAGTAAGTTGAAATACCACCATGGACTTTTGCCATAAAGCCAAACTGTATATCTTCTCCGTTGTCCCAAGTTATAGGTTTTTCTTGCCAAAGATATCTTAACCATTCCCGCTTAAAGAACCAAGCGTGCCCAACCAAATCAACTTCGGTGGTTGTGGGGTTCTGGGTTGGCCAACCGCACCTATCATGGTTAACGTACTGGTCACTCTTTAAAATTATCCCAGCAGATCCTAAAATACCCTCATGGGTCTGCATTGTATTAAGACAATTCTCGTGCCACCTTTCGCCGGGTATTGTATCATCATCATAGATGGCGACGTACTCTGTATCAGCTAATAGAGAGGCTGCAAACCTTCCGTAGAACTTCCAATTAAAGTCATTCTTGAAAACCCTATCGACTCCTAGCGTAGTTGGATCAAAATCCTTATTGTCTTCGTGATAGTTTATCCATAACCAAATCTGCTTTGGCTTGATTGTTTGATTTCTCAAAGCCTCGACTTGCATCTTGAGATTGTAGGGTCGCCTGTAGCAATTAAGAATAACAGTGATATCTGCCTCTTTTGTTTCCTTGGTCTCAAATAGTTTGTCTTCAATTGTCGTGACAACTTCTTCCCTCTTGTTATCAACAAAATCGATTAGCTCTGCACCCTTCAACTCTTTGAACCAGGGCTCGTATGTACACCCATTCAGGCTGTTTGTAATAAGCTTACAGCCCAACATCCTTGCTTCAAGTATAATACGGCTAAAAGTCTCTAGCGTCTGAGGGAAAAAGACAAAACTCTGATAAGTGCCTAGAGTCTTTATGAAGTCTTCGTAAGGCACCTTATCTTTAAGATCGAAGTCTAACTGTCTCTTTTGGCAGAAATCAACCGCAGCGGGAGTTCCTTTGATCTTGTTGCCATCGTTTATGATATAAGCTTTGTTGTTCTTGTCAGATACTGATGTTCTAATAAAATCTATCTGTTCTTTAGACCACAAAGAACACCCGAGGTTTGTGACATTTGAAATATTCAAGTTCTCGCTAAGCACCTGGGTGTGCTTCACTGATTGACAAAACACTTGCTTTGCGGACTTATAGAATTGTCTGTTGATTACAAATTGTTGTGGTGCCTTATAATCTGCGAAAACTGACGGATTTCTTGTTTTGAGATACTTGTGATCATGCTCTAAAATACAATACCTATCTCCATATAGAGTAAATAGTTTTTTAACACTCTCGGATAGACCAACAAAGTTTGAAACTATGAAATTAAATCCACATTGCTGGTATAGATGAAAGTGTTTTTCAGTGAACTCTCTAGATTTGAATTTACATACTTTGGCGCCCCTGCGATTAAGCTCTTCTATAAGAACTTGATCATAAATCTCGGCGCCGCCTGAAATCTCGTCTGCAAAGAAATCAGATATAAAAACAATTTTTCTCATTCAAATTCCAACACTTCTTGCTCTTGTTCTTGAATCTCTATTATGGACGAATCAAAACCCAGGATCTCGTCAACAAATTTCTTATACATTGTATCGGCAGTAAAACGTCCAGGCAACGCAGTATTATTCCACACTATTGTGCCAGTCTTAACATTCTCATAGCAAAGACGCATCTGCTCCTTCGCAGAACCTTCGCGAGCATAAGCCCACATACTATCAGCCACTATGACCCCATCCCAAACAACCTCTTTCTGCACTGGTTGCAGGTCGAAGGCGACGTTGTAAAATTGTTCTTGACCTTCTGCATCTACAAGAAAATCTAACTGCCCAGACCAGCCTACAGTGACCACAGGGAGTCCTGAGTATGCAGCTTCGAAGAGTGGAAGACCAAATCCTTCGCCGTGGGGGAGAGAGACAAATGCGTCAATTCTTTCGTTGTTATAGAGAGAATGCATTTCTGCATCAGTCATGTCGCCGTGTAGGAGGTATACCTTGCACTGCCTCTCTCCCTGTTGGCGAATAAAGTTTGTAAGGTCACCGTGGAGCTTCTTGCGATCCATCAAGCAGTTCTTTGCTATGTTAGATTTCACAACTAGACCCACATCATCGTTTCTAAACTCTTCAACGAACCACTTAATGGTGTTTTGGAGATTCTTTCTCGGACCAAATTGTGCGACCGTTAAGAAGTTGAATGCCGTCGATAGACCAAGCTCTAGTTCTGGACGATCACTAAAGGTCTTTACAGGATAGCCGACAGCCTCAACCGATGTTTGGGTCCTCAAGACAACCTGTTCACCAGTTTGTGTATTCTGTGCTTGGTACTCTGTGTTTTCGAATACCTGTTTAGAATGGCTCGATACAACAATGATCTTGTCCATCTCGTTTGCCTTCTGAATCCACTGGTGAGCTATCTTAGTTGTCTCGATACCAGCGGTGTAGCCAACATTAATTGGGGCGATGCGCTCGAATTCGTTTGGAATGGTGACCTGCAATGAAACGTCAAACTGTCCACCCTGTTGGATGTATCCAATGGTCTTCTCGATAGTTTGATCAATCCACAATCTTTCTTCGTCAACGTCAGAAGTCCACGAAGTCTGTCCCCATTGCAAAGGCTGGATAAAGACTTCAAATAGGTCTTCGCGAGATCGCAGAGAGCGAAGTGCAAATCTTGCCTGTTCACCATATCCAGAACGAGTCAATAAAGGACCCTTAAGTAATATCTTTTTTTTCACGCTACCTCCATTAGATGCCATCTCTGATAACCAGTTCTTGTTTCCCAAGAGCCGTGCTCTTTGATAACCTTGTCCATAAGTTCAACCCAAGACTTCTCAAATGTCTCAAAGTTGTAAGATTTTAACACATGGCGACGACCCTGTGAAGACATCTGTTTATACTTTTTGGTTGGGTTTCTTAAGGCTTTTGTCATAGCTTTCTCGAAATCTCGCTGGGAGATACGATCTTCGTAAATGTATGGAACCTGTAGAGAGCCAATTACAGTTTTAGAGACCGGTTCAATAGCAAACCCAAAGAAGTTCTTGCCATCAGTTACTTGCTCTTGTAGTCCCCCAGTCATGTTGACAATGATTGGAGTGCCGCATGACAAAGATTCAAGAGTAGCGAGACCAAAGCCTTCAGCATCTGAGATGTTAATTGTGTAATCTGCGGCTCTGTACATGTTGGCTAGTTGTTCAGAAGGAACCTTGTTTGTTGATAGCAACACTTGTCCGCTATTTAGCCCAAGATGGTTTATCAAATGAGGCAAATCTTGCCCATGAGGGTCTCGTGGGTCGGTATGCATCAACAACATTGCTTTATCATGACCAACCTTATCAAGCCATTCTTTAAACCACCACATAAGGGTGCCAGATTGCTTACGTCTAGCATTCCGATTGTTCCAAAAGAAAATCTTCTTCTTTGTGTTTCCTTGAGTAATTCTAGTACGCAAACTTTCAGTAGTTTGCTTTTCTTCGTCTGTTTTTGCTGGATGAAAGTAAACTTCATTAACAGCGTGAGGAACGTAATGGGACTCAACTTCGGGTGCCACTGCCTTTACTATCTCGTGAGTAACCTTGGAAATGCAAGCAACAACATCATTTGAGTTGTAGAAATTTGCATTAAACTGTGGTGCAGGGAAATTATCCCAAACATGATAATAAACCATTGGAAGGTTTGCACGAACTTCGTTTTCAATCTCCCAGAGCCAGCCATAAAAGCGTGGGTCTGTCATAAACCAGAGGGCGTCGGGGCGCTCTTTCTGCAAAACAGACCTGATTATCTCATGGTTGCCATACCCATCGACTGGGAAAATACGAAAGTCATCTCCCCACGGCTCAACCTTCTGGGGTGTGTAATTTTCATGCTTCATAGCACCTCCGAGACAGACAAACTGATATCGTCCAGTCTTTAGTAGCGCCTCGATCATATATTTAGTTTGTGTGCCGACACCGGACGGTGACAGCGGGTGGTCGGATAAGACCAAAATCTTTTTCTTTGTCATTAATTCCTCTACATACAGTGTTCGGTCTTGTTAAAGTCACAAGACTTACAAGACATTCTATTCTTAATGTATCTCTTGTTCTTGATATTGTATAGAGCTTTCTTCAAAAGTTTTGTGGCATTCTCGGTCTTTCTCGGACCAGAGGTGACTCTGAAAAACTCAATCTTATCTTTTTTTGATGTCCTCTTAAGAAGAGCGAAGTGCGTTTCAATGTCTTTAGGGTCAATGCCCATCTTACGAGCAAAGAAATACTTGTAAAGAGTAAGCTGGTAAGTGGTCATAGGCGCGCTGCGGCGCTTTGCATCCCAGCCCCAAGAACAAGTCTTCCAGTCAAAGATGTGGACCTTGCCATCGGGCGTAGCAATAACGCCATCAATATAGCCCTTAAAGATATATTCATCTTCATCCTCGATAGGCTCATCAAGCGGGATCTCAGACCCAAGCACCTCATACTCGCCAAAGTAGTCTTCAAGCGCATCCTCAATCTCAGGCAAAATAGCTTTGCCTTGCGTGCGCATGTCTGAAACAAGTTTTTGATCTGGCTCTTCATCAAGAGTCCCAAGAAAATGCTCAAACCTTTCGAGGAAGTAACTTTCTTCTTCAATCTCTTCTTTCAGTAGCTTCTTCTCGCAGACATCATGGATGGCATTTCCAAATGCTGTAAAGGCGTTACCAGTGAAGCCCCTTATCTTATCGATGCGCGTGAGCTTGTGATACCAAGCACAGGTGTTCCAATCTTTCAATGCCGAAAATGAAATGTGTGGCATAATAATCTCCTTGTGTCGTAGTATAACACGAGGATCTCAATGCGTCAAGGCTCTTCCGTCCGATGTAGCTGCACGAGTTTTTTGTAAAGCTCTGGGGATGTATTCTTCAGGTAGCCGTGGCTATCTGGATGCAGATAAAATTCCGTAAAACCAGTTGCAAAGTATTCTCTCAAGCTGGTTGCAGCGTAGGGGCTCACCATAATTCCCTTCAAGATTTCCGACAGCTTGTCATAGCCGATGTCTTGATGTAGATATTCATCAAAATCTTGATCGTATTCTGTTTCTAAGAAATCTTCTTCAGACGGTTTAAATCCCATATTCCAAAGCACATTATAGATGTGTATTCTCTTTCGCAAAAACTCGTCTTTGATCTCTTGGTCTGCGTAAATGTCCATACCATATTGTTCTTCTACGGAGTGAGCAGTTTCGTGAACAAGGTCATCAAGAAGGTCATCATTATCGCTTTGAAAATTCGACACATAAAGTGCGCCGTCTTTATAAAAAGCATTAATGCCTCTTTCTTGGAACTCATCAAATTGCCCAACTATTACCATTTCTACGCCATCACGGATATGGTCTGGCAGCATCGATTCAAGCTTACCTATAACTCCTTCAAGATCCACAAGATCATTTACCATTTTATTCTTGGTAAAAACGTGGATACCAGAAACAGTATAAAAATTATTTGATTCTTCAAGCATCTTTTGGCGTTTCTGTATGTAATTCAGCAGCATCATTTATTCCTTGTTGATAACCTCTTGCCCAATTCTCTTCTGCCATAATCATGACAAACTCTGGGAATTCGTGGGCGAGCGTGTCTACAATCATTTGTACTGAGACCTCGAACTCACCTTCGTCTGATGGTGTTGCATATTTATTTCCAACATACTCCAATAGCATCTGTTTTAGAGGGGTGTTATTGTCTACCACGACAGCAGCTAAATTCTCATTTGTACTCATATTTCTTCCTTGTTCCCATTATATAATCTGCCAGGGGATGTACGACACACCAATTGGTATTTTGGTTTTTTCCCATGTGGTGATCGTAATGCCATGACATATACTTTTTAGCAAATTCGGGATATTTGTGTGCAGCATTATGTAAAACAAAATATAGAACAGCATGGACAAACATCGTGCTATAGGTAAAAGGCGCAATTAGAAAAACCGGTGTAAATAACGCACATAAGAAAATAATACCAAACGCTTCTCGCGCAGATACCATAGGATCTAAGAAACCATTTCTTCTTGCGGCAGCATGATGTTTGCCCCAGTGAAAGGAGAAAAGCGAAGCCTTCTTCCTCCCGAGTACATGCAAAATGTATTTATGAGCAAACCATTCTAAAAAAGATGCAGTAAAAATTCCTAGAATGATTTGGATAAGCATTACAATACCTTTGACGCAAGTGTAGCAACTTCAGACCGCTCGCCCTTCGTGAATGTGACGTGCCCAGCAAGCGGATAGAACTTAAACTTCTCAACAGCGTGTGCAAGACCGTTGGAGGTCTCATTTACATAGACATTATCAATCTGTTCAATGTCACCTGTGAGCACTATCTTGGTTCCTTCGCCTACACGAGTCATAATCGTCTTAATTTCGTGTGCTGTCAAGTTCTGTGCTTCATCAATAATGATGAATGCATTTGCTATCGAACGACCACGAATGTATGTAAGTGCTTCAATTTCAATCTTGCCCTTCTCCATGTACATTTGTAGGGTTTTTTTGTCTCCTCCAACCAAAAATTGCAGGTTATCTTGTATAGGCATCAACCAAGGAAGCATTTTCTCTTCCATGGTTCCAGGCAAAAATCCAATGTCTTTACCGAGCGGCTGTACAGGTCTAGAAACAATCATTCGGTCATAGTGGTTTTCTCTTAACCCAATCGTCTGTTGGAGTCCTGCTGCGATTGCACATAGGGTCTTGCCAGAGCCAGCACGACCGACAAGCGACACAACCTTAACATCAGGATCCATAAGAAGGTCAATTGCGAACGCCTGCTCCTTGTTCCTTGAAGATATTTTCCAATCGGGTATCGTTGAGTGGATAATTTTTTTCAAGGGCTGGAAATGGTTATAAAAGCGCGCTAAACATGTCTTCTTCTCATTAGCATTAGATACCATTAAAATATACTGATTTGGATGCCATTCTTGCTTTGCATCCTCTTCTTCAATGTAGATATCATCACCATCATAGAATCGATCTATGACTTGGTCATCTACAAGGTGAATAGCTAAGCCAGAGTAAAGCTCATCAGAGCAGGTTACTACCTTCTCAGTTGTATAGTCCTCGGCAAGAAGACCAACGGAATCGCAGATAACACGCATGTTGATGTCGCGGGAGACAACAACAGTCTTTCGAGTTGATTCATCTCTTACAGCCATGGCGGTTGCGATGATCATGTGATCTGGAATGCTCATATCGAGATCAGGAGGGAAAGTTACATCATATAACACCTCATAAGAGACTACTTTAACAATACCTTTTCCTTTCTCAAGTCTTACACCTTTCTGTAAGTTGCCTTTTGCTCGCATTTCATCAAGAGTGCGAATGGTTTTGCGGGCATTGATACCCACAGAGTCTTGTCTCTTCTTGTGCTTGTCTATTTCTTCCAACACTTTGAGAGGAATGAAGATATCATTGTTCCCAAAGTTGTACAAGGAATCTGCGTCTGTCAGATATACACTTGTGTCGAGCACATAATTTTTCTTAGCCATTTAGTCTCCTATGACTGGTGTAAATAGTATAGCTAAAAGAAGATCGGTTTTGTATCTAGAATATAGGATGACCGAAAACCTCTGCCTACGTGTGGGTCGGCAGCCCCCCACCGTTATTACCGACGATGCTGCGGTTACCACAAGTATATATTCCATATAGGAACAATCTCGTTTGTATATCTAAGTAGCGATGTTTTTGGTTTAACTGGTTTTTTGCGAAGTTTCATATCCGCTTCTTCAGGCGTTCTGTTTCCTTTTTTCTGATTACACTTTTTACAACAAGTTACCAAGTTTGTCCAAGTGTTTTCGCCGCCACGAGACCGAGGCACAATATGATCAATGGTCATATCCTTTGGTGGCTCAATTATACCACAATATTGACATTGTCCATTATCTCTCCAAAATATATTCTTTCTGGAAGCCGTTACACTACGGTTGATAAATTTAACTACTGTCTTTAACACTATCACTGATGGTAGATTAAAGGTGACGGAAGGTGAAGAGATTTGTTCTTCGTACTCCTCAACTGCTGTCGCCTTGCCAACGATACACATTACAAGTGCCTCAACACAATCAATAACACCTATTGGTCTGTAGGTGGAATCAAGCTTTAACGTTTTCATGCTGAACTCTTTGGACATGACTCCTAATAAATAGGAGTTATCTCTGTGAAACCCTGGTGGTTGTCATCACTCTTTCTACCAAACTAGAACTTGAATTTGCCTTTCTCTCCCCACCAACTCCCCATAGCATTTCTACACCCAACTCCTCACATACGGCTTGTTCTGGTGTGTTATATTTCTTTCTATCTCCACCATTTGCGAAGATGTCTGGCTTCAATCTTCTAATCGCTTCGCAAACGGTAGTATCAGAATCATTCACGCCTGATACCTTAATAACTCCTTTTATTGAAGCAAGAATTTCTGCTCTTTGTTCAAACTCCATGAAAACAAAGCCCTTTTTGCGATACAGCCAGTCGTCAGAGTTGGCAACAACAATCACATCTCCGTGCTCAGATGCCTCCAAAATCATTCTAATGTGCCCAATATGAACAGGATCAAAGCCGCCACTAACCATTACAGTCTTCCGGCGCTGTTCTTTAAGAGTAGTCATTTAAGTTTCCTATTAGTCTGTGAAGGTGGATGTCAATAATCTCTATTGTCTCATCTGGTCCGCTGGTCTCAAACGATCTGGCTTGGGGAGACAGGTGTTCAAAAATTTCATAATCGTTTCCATCAGGATTACAACGATCGCCTACGAAAAAAACATCCCAAGATTCCTCTGGAAAATGTTTAAGGGCATAGCGTTTATCCCATCCTTGCGGGTAGATATCGAACGATGTGTCTCCACCTAATTTTATTGTAACACCATCTATGCCGTTTTGTAGCATAATTTGTCTAAATTTATATAAAGCAGACTTTCTTATGCCATATATTTTATCTATGGCTTTAAACTGTTGTCGTTCTCCGTTCTCCGCATTGCGACCAATAGGTGACCAATTTAAAGTTGAGCCGCGATTTTGTATGTGATGCCCAGTAAATGAAATATCGTAGTCAGCCTCTGCTATTTGAGATTGTAATTTCATTATTGTCTTCATTACAAATTGAAATTTTTCAAATCCAAGTTTTTGCCACATAGAGTTTTTATGAATTTGTATAAAGTTGCCGGCAGAGTCTGGATTTGGGATATAATACTCAATTCCATTACACGGTAAGATGTGACAATTGAGGCTTAAATCATGATCTGCCAACACGGGCCACAATTGTTCCTTGATATAATCTAAACCGGAGCCAGTTAGCAAGCCTATTTCTGTGCTAAATGATAACTCTTTGAGAGACTGAATCATTCTTTTGTTAATGCGTTGTCTAGCTTCTGTCAGGGTTCCGTCAACGTCAAACAGAACCAAAGAGTTTTTCAAATTTTCCATGCTTTTTCCTAGGAGGTTGTACACCAGATGCTAACACAATTTGACAAATGTGTTCAACTCTTTCTATATGTTCAAATGCTTCCCAAGGATTTTTACCCACTGCTGTGACGCCGTGGTTTGCCTGACCAACAATATCAAATTTTCTTATCCCGTTCTCCATACCTAGTTTTTCTGATGTATCACTTGCTAGTTCTTTTGACAGTGCGTCCCATGCTGCCACATTTGCCCCAACACGAGTGTATCTGAAAACCTCTGGAAATGGCTTTACCATTTCTGATAGTTCCCATCCAGCGTACATCGCAGCAACTATATTGGGAGGGTGAAGATGTACTGTCGCTGTTGTCGTGGAGGCATCTTTGAGAATCAGGTAATGCATCTCCCATTCGCCTGTGGCATTCAAATTCATGTTATTTTGGAAATCCAATTCCTCGCCCAAGATCACCCTACAAATCATCTCTGGACAAATAAGAATTTTTCTGACACCTGACGGCGTCATATATATGATATTGGAATCTTTTATCCTGACAGCACAGTTGCCGTCACGAGTGGTAATCCAGTTGCGCTTATAGGCTTCGCGCATTACATCGCCCATTGCTGTAATCATTTAATTTACTAGTGTTTCGTAACCAATCTTTACCACTGCGCCTTCAAGAATTTCAAACTCAAAATAAACAGTGTTGGTGGGTGCTAAATAGTACCAATCTTCTTCTTTGATTCCATTTTGGTAAACAACGATTGTTTCTTCTACCGGAAACATGGTTAGACTCATGTGTGTTATTGGTTTAATTAAGAAACTATTTTCTGCCAATGCTAGCTGAAAGTCACCACAAATATCAATAATCATCTTATTGTAGTAATTGGCAAAAATTAAAAACCTATTATCACTATCTGCGCCCGGTTCATAAACCGATTCACATTCACTTTCATCGTTTATACCTATAACTATAACATCATAAGTTACATCTTCATGGTATTCATCCATCCACTCCTTGAACAAGGATACCGGTATTGAGCTTTGCTCTGGCTCATCAGAAACAAAAATATATAACTTGTCTACGTCCGGTCTCAAAAACTCTAATCCCTCTGGAGTCGTGGTAAACCCATAAAGGCTTATAAAAGGAGTTTCTCTTATGCCGTCAGCAGCAAGAGTATAGGGAGAGAGATAGATCTCCATTGACGAAGTGTCGGGTCCGATAATACCAGCAAAATATGGCTCTCTCAAAGTGCTATTGATGAACGCCATTTGATAATCATAAGTAAGAAGTTCGATATCTCCCCTTAATATGTCCAACCCCGCTGATACGTTCTCAAAATTATCTGACATTGAACAAGATGTATCAATTATGACCAAGACATCTAAGTTTTCTGGTTTTTCCGGTTGTTCAAAGTAATCAATTATTATTTCTGTTTCAGGTGGTTCTATTGGGATCTCTATCTGTTCTTCTTTAGTTATCTCTATATTTTCTTTTGTTATAACAGAATAATCATTTCCACAAGAAACTGTAAAGATAAAAGAAAATATTAAACTAACAAATTTATTCATAGTAGCCACAAATTAGATATATCCGTAAGTAATTAGTCAATAGGCTTAAGAACTGCTTCATTTACCTTTTTTATTCTCCACTGCTCGTCAAGGTCGGGATCATCTATATAAATTCTGTATTTGCCGTTTTCCAGATGCTCCAGTATGACTGCCCTCTTTCCTTTCCTGAGCCTCTCAGCATCAGCAGCAGGAAATTGGTGGTATATCACCCATTCATCAACGCGAAACCTATGCACATAAATCTCCAAAAGGATGACTCGGTTGCGGGTCTTTTGCTCGCCGCAGCTAACCTACATTTTAACTACGGGTTTAGACTCCGATAGGTCGTGATAGGTATGGACCTAATTACCATATTAACCCCGCCGAGTCGGTCAGGGCAGAACACCATTCTTATAATTTGTTTATTTTATTAAATATGTCTTCTTTATCAAAAATTGATACATTATCGATTCTATCCCAATTAGACCGACAGTCTTTTCCGCGCAAATCAATTAGTCTCTGACGATCCATTTGAAATTCATGGTCGTCAACCCAATTAACTCTAACAAACTTCCAACCTCCACACATCTTTTCTTCGACGATGGTTCCAAAGCGAATACCGCTCCCTCCGAATGTTCTCCAAACAGTTTTCCCAACGTGCATTTCAACTCCTAATAAAAATCTTTATCTAATTTTTCTGCTGGAATCTTTCGCCACAAAGCAACAATCTGGTTGTCCTTTTCACCACTCTGTGGATAAATAAATCCTATACTATTATAACGTTCTTCTGCTAGTTGTGCAGCCATTTCATATGTATTTGGTTTAAGGTGGTGAAACCTGGGATTATCTACAAGGAATTTCTTACCTGCGAAACGCTCTTCTGTAAAAGCTAGACCATCTGAGTCTGGATTCTTAGAACAGATATGGTATTGCCCATAGCGCTCAGCGCTTGAACATTTTTGTGCTCCCTGTATCTTTTCAGCAAACTCGGGAATATTCTCTTCCATCCAATTTTGTTGTTCTTGTTTTGAAGATAATCCTGCCGGATCTTCCATAATTGGATAAAGTTGGTTTGGCTTCAATCTAACACGATAAGGGATTCCCTGTATTTGCCCCAGTCCGGTATCCACCTGCCCGAGACGAGTAAAAAAGAAAATCCTGGGTCTATCCCAGGTTCTATACTCTGCTGTGGTGTAGTTCTGAAGGTTTCTTGCTGCAATGTCTGGGTCTAGTTCTTCTATATCTTCAGCACTAGAGATGTGGTAGAGGATGACGTTACCTTCTTCATCTTGTTCTAACGGGATCTCAGAAATAAAGTTTTGTTCTGTTAAAAACTTTCTAAAGTTTTCAAGTAGGAGTTTCATTTTTTAACAAGCCCTTTGTTTACGATATCATAGCCATCCACAACACCAATATTTATGTAATCAAAGCCATCTAGTAAGCATATCTTTTGTTCCGCAAAGACACCGCCTTGAGAATGATTTGCACATACTTGCCCCACAACTTCAGTAAAAAGTGCCGGAATTGCTTGTCTTGGCAAGGTCTTGATATGAGCATTGTAAGCTGCCAATTCCCCTTTAAACGTAAATTCGGTGCCTCTGGATCCTATTGCTTGAATATGTGACATGTAGTCGTGGATGGCTCTGAATTTTGTATTAGTTTCTTGATCAAAAATATCCTTTTCTTTATAAAATTCATCAAAATCAATAGTAGCGATGCGTAAAATCCCAGTCTTCTTAACTTCATCTCTCATCTGTTGTGCTGTTTCATACGGATGATAGTCAACAAATTGAATATCAACTCTGCTTGATATTCTATCAAACATTTTATCTATAAATGGCACCATAGCTCTAAAATGGGGGACCGCCCGCTGTTCAAACTTGGGTGCTGACAAGTAGGCTTCTCCAACAATTTTTGCATAAAGATCCCAGCCGTTTGGTCCAGGCTTTAGCATCATTTTTTCATTTATCGCCTCTTCTTCTATAAAGTTTCTAAAGTTTTCAATTATTAATTTCATCAAAGTATTCCTGAAGGTTATACTCTCTAACTAGTCGGTGCAAGCCTTCATAATCTATACCAAGAAATCTGGCAGCATCCATCTTAGAGTCAGTAGCACTGATAGCAAATTTGATTATTGCTTCTTTAACTAGTCTATTAGTGTTTGATAACAAATTAAAAGCATAAAGTTTATTATTAATATGTTTTGCTGAGAGTTCTAATTTTACAGCAATTAGATCTTCAAGAGATATAGAATCTATAAATGTTAAATTACTTTCATTAATAATATTATTAGATATTAAATTATTAATAATACTCTTATACTTATACTTTGATCTTCTCTTCTTCATATAAAGATAATAACAGCTCAAACGCAAAGTGTCAAATTAAATTTCTAAATCCAAAGTGTCTTCGCCGTCAATCGGTTCATCAGTGGGTTCTTCTGAGGAAGCAGTGGCATATGCTTGGTTGGTTGGTTCTTCAACATCAGGCTGGATCTCTTTCTCAAACTTATCAAAATACAGTTTTAGGTTTGCGATCAGGTAGTCAAAGAAGATTTCCTGATCTTCGGGATTGGAGAGCATGTCGTAAGAATCAATGATTTGAGATTCAACTTTCTTAAAAGTTGTATACGCCATGTTCCGTCCCGTGGTATCTTTACCTTCGATGCCGAAAGAGTCTCGTGGATCTTCTTCTTCTCTATCTTCCTCTGATGCTCTCTCTTTATCACTACGAATATCGATGAACCTTTCGTCTTCCTCGTCATCAGATATATCAATATCGATCTCTTCATCTAGCCCTTGATGTAGTTCTTTTTCTGGAGCGTCATTATTCAATTCAACAGGAGTTAAGGTTTGCACAGCAGCCTGGATAATATGAGCACGATAGGACTCTCTTTGCTCTTCGGAGGTTGTGAGGAGCTTATAATCGTCCTCAATTTGAGGAATGATCTTTTTAAGAAGATCCTCAAGTACATTGATTCCAGTAGATTTGTGAGGAGCTGGATCATTATCAGGAGTAGAACCCTCTTTAAGTTCATAAGAGAGGAACTCACGAATTATTGCTCTTAATTTTTGCTCTTCGGATATGGGTTTCTTGTTTTTCTTCTTGACAGCAGAGATCAAAGCTCTTACATTGTCTCTAAGCAAGTCTTCTGGATTTTTCATTTAATGATACCTTTTTTCTTAAGTAGTTTCAATACTTCTTTATACAAATATAGCTCATTGTACGGTGGGTGTTTGGTTTTTTTATTTTGCTCTCTTCTCAGCGGTTTTCTCTCATTTTTTTCTTTATCTACAGTGAATCCTGCCACAGCACCGCCTCCCATAGCGGACATCTCTTCTATAGGGGAGTTAAAACCTAATATAGAGCGCACAGCTTCCGTTCTGCCCTCTCCAAAAAAGATATCGGCATTCCCACCCTCATCGAGTATTTTACGAATATCAGAGGACTTATACAGCTCTCCTGAGTTCATATTTACTGGTTCTGCTGCATTCTCTAATACTGGTAAGACGCTGACTCCCCTCTTTGCATATTTTCCGAGGGATTCATATCTTTTTAAGGAGTTATTGTTGCTACTGATACCAAAAATTACTCTTGTCCCGTACCCGAGCGGTCCATCATCTCCTATATATTCAAGCATAGCAGAAGCTTTGGTGGGCTGCTTGGACATTTCAATGCGAACGTTTCTCAAACCTCTATCTGAAAGCAGCTCTTCCCATATTTGTCTTGATTGTTGTGCTGATATGACGTTTTCTCCTATCACTCGATTTCCCTTAAGATTAGAAGAAACTAAAACCACAACTTCGTCTACTTTGTTAGAGTATTGCTCAACCATATTAAGGTGCCCAAGGTGCGGCGGTCTAAAAGCTCCCGGCACAATAGCCAGTGTCCGACCTTCGCTGGGGGAGTCATCCTCTAATTCAAACACGAGTTCTTCTATTCTATTATAAAGTTCAGACATAAAAGTCTCCTATAAGCCTAAGTCTTCCTCAAGGATAGCAATTTTATCAAGCAAGACTTTATTTTCGTGTTCTAATTTCCTAGTCTTAAGTCTTATTTCTGATAGTATGCCGTCTATGGTGGAAAGTCTAACTTCCTCGTTGAGAGTGCGAGGCTTGATAAGCCCAATGTCTTCACTAAGTTGCTCAAGAAGCGCACCTAAGTCTTGCTTTATTTGAACACCATCAAGAAAATCTCGCCACTTAGACATCTTCATTTACCCTTCTTTGCCATGGCTTCTTTAACTAATTTGCGGATAATACGACGAATTTTGACTTCGTTCATCTTTTGCCTCTTTCTCGTGCGTTTTAGCTGTGAATCGAACTCTTTCTCAGAAGGCATCGGGACATTAACCTTTTCTTTCGCTTTTTTGCCTTGCATACGTTTCTTCTGTCTTAAGTTGTGCTTATCATCGATTTCATCCATCTTTTCTTTCTTATCTTCACCCTTGCAAGGAACGTGGTCACACTTTTCATCGTTGCCATCGCCATCATCGTACTTACCTTTCTCTTCTGCCTCTTCCATAGGACGCTTGCGCTCATCACCGGCTCTGCGGTCTTCGCCGCCACGATCTGGGGTGACTTCGCGTCCACTGGATGCTGCGCCTTCTTCAAGTTCATCAGAAATATCAGATAGTTCTTTTTCTTTTTTATCTCTATTTTTTTCTTTTTCTCTTTTTATTTTATCTCTTTGTTTTGATTCTAATTCTGAATCTGGATCTTGTTCTGCTTCCTGCGCTTCAGTAAGGAGATTAAAGCTAAACCCCCACTTTTCAGTCAATAGGGTGCTGAGTTCGTTATTTTTCCAATCTTTAAGTGACATTTTGTTTTTTGCTCCTTTCTGCAAAGATTCATTATAAATAGTGTCCTTGATACTATCCTCCCAGTCGCGAAAGCACAAATTGCCTTCTTCATAAGCTTGGCGCTCCATTTCACGAAGGTGTTCGTCGTTCTGGGCGTATCCTTCTCCCATTTCCCCGACATCATGGAATTGTCCATTGCAATTCTGTGTATGGTGGATTAATTCGTGAGACAATGACCTCATGATGTCTTTTGGGTGTCTCCCATTAGTAAACAGGGTCACCGACATTTTAGCTGGATCGTAGTACGCGGTTTTTCCTAAAGGGTCTTGAGCGTTTTGCGGGTCATCACGCAAGAACACTCTTGGTGGTTTTTGAAAGCCCATACGCTTTTGAGCAAAGGGCATAAACTGAACAAACAAAGGTTGTAATATATCTTTCATTTGAGAAATGTGTCCTCATACTTGGGTGCATACCAAATATATTCTAAATAGTTCCCAAACGGGTCTTCGACATATACGCCTATAGTACCATCGCGATGCTTAACGCGTAGCCCGACCTCTGGAAGTTCGTCTTGATTCTCCACGAGGACTGCTATGTGCGGAAATGGGTAGTATACTTTGTCTATTAGAGCTATATTGGTGTTGCCAACCTTCAAGCGTATGTACTTGTCGCCCCTAAAGGTGACTTCTGCCCTTAAACGCTCTAAATACCATCCTTCAGCCTCTTTTAGATCACTTACTCTTATACCTATATGGTCAATAATATCCATTTTATACCCCCTTTTCGTTCGTCGAAGACACCAATTTAAGCGAAAAAGTGAACAATTCAAGGGGTATTTTGGGGTCTTTTAGGGGTAATACGAGGGTTACACACACCATTCTATTAGATAAGATGGTGTTTTTGACCTCTAAGACTACCCCGAGAAGCTTATCCCACCCGGATTTGTCCAGGTTCCACTTACTCCAGGCGACAATATCGCCTATTTTGATGTTTTTAGCCGATATTTCGCCAAAATTGAACTTTTTTTTCATTATTCATTGGTAAGTAGGCTAAAAAAGCCCTTTTTTACACCAAAATGTCTGAATTAGACCAAAAGTTGACTAAAATAGCCGCCAAAAGTGTGATAACCGTTATTTCAAAGCCAAAAAAGGCATAAAATACCCAAAAAATCACAATTGTGAGCAAAGATTTCCAAAATTTTGTAATTGTGAGTATCATATTAATTAAATCCTATCTCTTCAATATTATCTGGGTGTATTGCCAGCAAATTAAACCCGTCATATATCAGAATTCTGTCTTTTTCATCCATTTCATAGCTAGCAACATACACCCTGATGCCTCTATTGACCTTCATAAGTGTTTTTTTAGTTGGAGCCCATAGAAATATGATACCTGAGCCTTTAATCATCGCTGGGGCAATCATATTTACCGATTTATCTAGCTTTTTGCCAGTAATTTGTCTAATTATCTGCTCGATTCGGTCTGAATTTAGTTTTTCCCAAGCCACCTTAGTCCGCCTTATTTAATATAATGATGTCTGCATAGTCATTTTGACGATGATAAGACATCTTCGATAGTACATATCGTTCATTGAGTCCTTTAAATCCATCATCTATACCATCCATCCACCATTCCCGATTGTATGTAAGCCAATATACAGTATAAGATTCTTTTAAAGACTCAATTACAATGCCTTTCTTGAGAAATAACTTTTGATTTGGGTGCTGCTGGGCAACATAATCGCCTATTTCTATCATATTTGCTCCATAATACTATTATAACATCATTTTTGCTATTGTCAATTGATAAATTTCATTGCGAACACTATAGCACCCATCGCAAACTGCACAACTGCAAAGATTGTTACTGCTTTTGTTTTGAAATTGTTTAGATCCTGTACTTCTTGGACCAATTTAGCCAGTTGAGTGGGTGATGCCACTTCATCTACCTTTTGTTTCCACTCGCGAAGCTCTACAACCTTGTCTTCTTTGGCTTTTAGCTCCGTAATTTCTTGGCGAACTATCTGTAAATCACCACGAAGAGCCTCAATAGCCTGCGCAAGTGATTGAAGTTGAGCCAAAACAAGTTGATTATAATTTTCAGCCATAAAAAAGCCTCCATTGCAATTTTAAATAGTAACTAATCAGCCCTAGTTTTTCAGTTTTTAATTGTAGAAGGATGTTTATTTTACTTTTGCGACTTGTTTTCTAAAAATACAACTAATTTTTCTGCTTCGCCTTCCATTAACACCCAACTATATGGAGGCATCCCCTCGACACCAGAATTTATGGTCTCAACCCTTTGCTTGGTGGTGCTTTTTGGGTTTAGGGGTACTTTTTCCATGTTCTCTCCGTGACAATTAACACAAAACACTCGATAAAGCGTGGAACTTCTATCTTCTGGTTCTTCCGCGAACGCCAAAGCGCTTATAAACATAAGTAAAATCATAAATTGAACCTCCCGAGATCAACAATTACTATATCATTTGAACCAGGGCGCATCATAACGTTATCGGAGTGAACATCGAATGGCTTAAAATCTCTGCCTGCAAACTTTTTCATCGCAGTGCGAATACCGACAATCTCAGGAAATTCTTCTTCTACATCTTTTTCTCTGCCAAAATAAGTATCAAAGCCTTTTAAAGCAGAACCTTGTCGTAGTTGGTTACCTACTGCTCCAGTAACTAGAGGTTTTTTATATGCTTTGATAAAAGATTTCATTAAGTCAGACTTAATGTTTTCTTCATACATTCTAACAGTATATTCTCCGTTTTCGTCTTCAGGGTTTTCTAACATCTTTTCGTAAGAAACATTAATAAACAGAGCTAAAAGCTCTGTTGCTTGTTTGCTTAGATTTTTTTTGACCCAAGGAATTGTCTGCCAATTAGGTTCTTTTCTATTAAAATCTCCTTTAAAAAACCGCTCAAGGATTTTATTTTCTGCTGCGATCTGTGCCTCAAGACTAAAATATGAAGGGTCCAATAAGAGCCCCCAGGCTATATTCAGTAGCGACGACACCATGGTTGGGTTTTTCAACAATCTCCTATCACGCTTGACTCGGGCAGCTTTCGATTTGTCACCTGGGGAGCCCACAGCGAACAAACTTCTGGCAACTTCACTTGGCAGCGGCTCAAGTTCTTCCATATAAATAACACCATTCACAATCAGGGTGCCATCCATAGTTTGGTCTTCAGCGGGAACACCAGCCATTTCTGCCTTGTACACAACAGGAAGATACTTTGCATATTCTCCAAAAGAATCCCTGTTCTCTTTTACAAAACCATAATTTCTAACTTCTCGACGGGCTGTTTCCAAGCTTGTTCGTTGTGTGTTAATAAATTTAACAGCTATTGTTCTTCCAGTTTCACCATCAAAGGTTCTATAAACACGCCCGTCTACACCGCCACCGAGGTATTTATCATACTGTAGCCCTCTATCTCTCAAGAAGGCTCTAATGCCTGTTGTAGCCCTATTGCGTTGAGGTGTGCCAGAACTTATGGCTCCGTCTGGCTCAAAGTGGAAGGTAGGATCTGCGACTGTTTGTTCAGCGAGGAATTGTCCCCAAAATTTTTCATACATTATTAACGTCCCGAGATAAAAAAATACACTAAAAATGCGGTAACATTAAATAGTGCGAGCATCATCAATTCGGGTTGTTCATCAAACCAAGCAAACAAAAACAGACCAATATTTATCAATACACACGTCAATGACATGGTATCGACAAAACTATTGGACTGCTTCATTACAATAACCCTCTATAATAAATAGAGAGCTATTCGTCTATGTTGGAGATTATGTCAATTTCAGATGGTGAGAACCACTCTTCCATATTATTTTTAAAAATATAAACTTTGATAAATATATTTAATTGTTGAGGATTCGGCAAAGCGGAAACAACACCTAGAGCACCCCTCGACAAAGCGCGCGGACTTCGGAGCACGTTTTTCTTGACCCTAACTAAGTCTCCAACCTTGTGTGCTAGGTGGACGCCATACATTCAATCTGCTCCTTAATCCATTGATCGGCAAGAGCAGAATTATCAAAGCGCTCGGAGATTTCTGCAATGTATTTGTGACTAGCACATTGAACAACACACCAAGCCCATTTCCATCCTGTCTCGTTTGTCATAGCAAGGCATACTTCTGCTTTTTTGCTTGAAAGCTCAGGAAACTTACGGGCTGCTAGAGTTCCCAATACCCTAATCTTGTCTTTCTCAAACTTTTCTTTTTCTTCGTCTCGCGCTTCCGCCGGTCGATCTTGTGATTCTTCTGTGTTCAAGACCAACCACTTTGACTTTTGTAGCTTTGCTCCGAGACTAGGCAAGATGTTGCTAAAGAAGTGTTGCGCTTCTTCGGCTTCAAAAGTTGTATAAGGCATCTTTGCTCGCTTGCCACTGACAAAGACCTTATAAACGTTCCAAATAGGCATCTTATTCTCCTTGAATGATGCTGGACAATTCCATGGTTCCTATCGCAATAGATAATTTAAGACCTTCCTCTTCTATGAAATCTAAGTTGTTATACTGTTGATAATCTTTGCTTTGAGAAAACCAAAAGACTGTCCAAACGTAGATATCATCCTCAAGGATATCAATTTTTCTCTCTCTGCTTCTGAGGAACCCTCGCGACTTGGTGCGGACATCGTAAATCATGTCGCCCACATGTAATATAACATGGGAGGCTTCTTCACGCAACTCCTCAATCGGTCTCATCGCCTTTTATTTCCCAAACGCCACCGTTTAAGAGCCCCACGATACCTTCTTCAATGAACGGCACGTTGCGATTAAGAGAATCTGTTGCGGGACCAACCCAGGTGATATGCCACACCCAAATTGGCTCGTGCCCTTCTATTGTATCAAATAGATCTTTTCTTTCAACAAGAAGACCGAGATCTCCCGTTTGAAAATCTCTGATTAATAATCCAATTGTAAGGTCGCTGTTATGGCACTTCTTCTGTGGCATCACTATAAATAGCGTCGCCACCGTTGATTAGCAACCAGTCTCCATGGGACTTGATACAGGCAGCAGCAAATTCGCGCATTTTTATCTGATCTATGTCGGAAGTAGCCTTTATAATGCACACGCTTCCTGGCATGTAGATAGCCTTTCCAGATGAAACGATTGATTCAACTTTCACTCTTTCTACTTCATTATCAATATGATCGAGCCTATAGTCCATTACGAGTGTGGCACTGAAAGCCCCAACTATAAAGAGAGCTACAATAATTTTTTCTTTCATTTTGTCTCCAACTCAGCGAGTTCTAAAAGGTTGTTTTTAACTGATCCTTGCTTTTGGATTCTTAACCAATAAACCAAGGTATCTTCTTCTCCGACTTTGGCTACAATCCCTAGATCTCCATCAGAGAGTCCAAAAGAATAAAGCCAAATTGGATATCGTGTTTTAAGTCTAACTAGATCGCCCTCATTCATAACACCTTGTAATGCCCGTAATTTTTGTTAACAAACCAACGAAATCTCATAGACCCGAAACAATGAACTCTCATTCCGTTAGTCTTGCCATCAAGTTCTATAACTAGTCCAGTAATTTTGGTTTTTGAAAAATAAACCCAGTCACCTACCTTGGCGGCAGGGAACCGGGCGCTGAAGGGATCGAGGTCGTCTTTATTCACGCTTATAGTGTAACATCAAACCTTGATGCGGTCAATGATATACGGGTGTTCTAGTGACAGATCCTTGTAAAGCTTCTTCATGATTTTCTTGACGATCTCGCCGACCTGATCCTTGGTGTCCTTCTTTTTGAGGAGCTTCTCAAGTTCTTTCTCGACCATCTTTTTTACATCGGTCTTGTCTTGTTTCGTGAGTTCTTCTTTGATGATTTGCTTTAATCTTGCTTTGGTAATTTTCATTCCGACAATACTCCGTAAAAATAATTAGACCATTTTTGTATACTTTCGTACATCTTGGGGGGATAATGTTGGCGAGATATATCTTGACCAGTTATTTTTCCAATATAATCTTTTTTAAACTTGGCTGTTGGACTGACATCACCACGTTTTATTTTCTTGGAGTAATCGTTTGGAACATTGAATTCTTTTCCTCCTGGCATTTTAACAAGAATATCACCTTCTTTATTCATTTTTAATGCCACAAGTTCAACCCAAGAATCCCAAAGTTGTTGTGACATTTTTGCTTCGGAAGTGTTCGTCAACTTTGCGATTTCCTTAAGAAAGGCAACGTAGCCTTTTGCTAGCTTTACGCCCCCAGGTGTTACTGTAATTATTTTACCTTTTCTACCAGTGCCTGGGGTTTTAAACCCCGGTATTCCTTCCTTGTTATACTTGATAAGCTTCCCTTCTGGATCAAGACCTTTATAAATATTCATATTGATGCTATCAATACACCCGAGTCTTCCAATAATTAGCTGGCAAGCAAAAGCTGCTTTAGGCAGCCCTAACTGTTTGACTTTAATAAACTCAAGATAGATTTCAAATATTGCTTCCTCTTTGGCGATAGAGCCTTCAGCCGCATTATTGAATTTATCAAAAAGAGGCTTCATGGTGGTAAATTTTTGTTCTCTAGTGTCCCAAATTTCTTGAATTGAATCTTTGCGAGCACCCAAGGCTAGTTGAGAAAATTCTTTTGGTATGTAGTAATGCCTCTTCATTTTTAGAGAGCCGTCTTTATTTTTTTTGTAGATTATGTTTCCCTGAGAATCAGTAGCAATGACTTTTTTCTTTTTTCCGCCGACCTCTATATCTTCTTTATCTGGTATTGGTTTTAATTCTGACTTGTCAATTGTTAGCAAATAATCTTTTTCTTTTACATATTGCATTAATAGTGGGAATTTGGGAACCACATCATACCAACGCATTCGCTGCGTGGCGACAACAAAAATAAGCATCTCAGCAAGATTTTCGGGACTATACTGGGCATATCGATTAATCAATGGATTAAATTGGCAAAAGCCAGAGTTTAATTCTTTTCCGAGGTCAAGAACATTGGATTTTTCTTCCTGCTCTTCTTCATTAACAAACTGGCGCCAATTTTCAATTATAAGTTTCATAATAGTATTCATCCTCTTCATCAGTAATTAGTTTGTCAGCGACTTGTGAGTCTCCTTCTCTTGGGGAAACTTCCCATGCCCTGCCATCCTCATAAGCACCGTAGATAGCAGAGCTATTGTTTATTTCAGGGTCCTCATAAAAGATTACGTCTTGTGGCAGGTCTTCAGATCTAAAGGTTGTTATAGACAGGTCAGAAATTTTATAATCTTTTTCAAAATCTCCAATAACTGCGGATAAGTCTCCAATATCACTAAATAGGCGCCCTAACGCTTCGTCTTGAGAGCTAAAGAAAAAAATTCGATGCTCTACATCCCCAAAGCGATTGGTATAGTAGTAATCCCTATCAGTTGGCTTGTTTCTTGATTGAACAATCCCATCTCTCCTAGAAATACGGTAAAGGTTGGAACCAACATCGCGGATAACCCCAATAGCATCGCCGGGACCGCCTGGGATATGATTTGGTGAATCTTCAAAACCTTCGTTTGTTTTACCGCTCACGGGGACACAATTGGGCACCATTCGATCGCCTTTCTTTTTCATACCGGCTTGCTTATAACCATCCCAACACTTTTCAGTTAACATTTCCTCTTCTTGGAGAAACTTGCGCCAGTTTTCAATCAGCAGTTTCATTACTTTTTCCTATGTTCGAGCGTTCCTGCCAATCTTCTGAAATACTATCCTCTTCAATAGGTCCGCCCTTCGCCCAAGTTCTACAAGCACGAGCAGAGTGGCATTTGAAGTTATGCATCCAGCAATAGCCTAGAAGCCCGTCATCATCAGATGTTTCGCCCGGCATGCATTCCAGCATCCGAGGAGAAATATCAAAAGCAGTGCAGTTGCCACAGTTGGAAGCCTTAGTAGCTTCTTCAGTTGTGTTCCAATACTCTGCTATTTTCTGCCAGTAATCGCCAGGAATCCCTACGTTGAGTGGTCCATATTGGATATGTTCGGCATGTATCGCATAATCACGGTTTTTTGTGTTCAGTTCTAAATCTTGGGTCGCTGGCGGGCAAATTAAATTAACTGCCTCATTTACATAACGACGCCAATTTTCAATTATTAACTTCATTCAAAAACTCCTCAAACACAGGAGTAACTAGTTGGAAAAACATCATTTTTTCCCGCGCAAAAAGTTTCCGCCATCAATTGCTCGCAATCCCCAACAGCACCTTGTTCTCGGCATATTCTAACTGTTCAGCTTTCTTCAGGCAACTCTACAATCCTGATATCCCTAGAGCTTTCTATAAATAACTCACGTTTTCTAAACCAGTAAACCTCCCAATCGCCGTGGGAGTGTTTCGCTAGTATTATACCCATGTCCTGCATATAATATGGAACATGTGATAGACAAACCAAATCTCCTATTTTTAAGCTTGTCTGCATATCAAAATAGGGACAGTGTTTGGAATGTATTCGATTTTTTCAACCAAAACCTTTCCTCCGGTAATAAATTCTCGCTCTTCAGTATACATTGAGTATTCTCCTATGTAAACTCCACGCTTTGGCGGGTCGATCCAGAATATAACCTGATAGCCTTCGAAAGTGTGGGAATCCTTTGCAAATCCTTCTGCCACTTCCAATGATGTGGACCAAGAGGACAAATCGTAAAATTCAAACTCAAGGGTATTTCCACCCTCTACCAGAGCTTTCATTTTTTCAAACAATTCTGCTGGGAGAGTCATTCCTCTATAAATACGAAAATCAACTTCATTAGGCATTCTAGCTAAGGTTGTTAAAATTGTATTGGCATCTTGGTAATTTCTTTTTGTTGGTTTTTCTGGATCACTTATGTTTTTAATAGTAATATATTTTCTGCGAACTTCAGTTGCCATAAAGAAGATAAAATCTTTTAAATCATTATATAATTCGCCACTAAGTGACGAAGAAGAATCTTCCATGTCATTAGCCAACTGTTCTTTTAAAAAGAATCTTTTAATCAAATAAAATAATTCATACATTCTTCGATAATTTACGTTTAAATTTTCTATTTTAAGTCCTCCCATGGAAACCCTCGGGACTCCACTGGTCTGGAACGGACCATTCTTTTGAAAGACACTTTTGTTTGCTTTACTTGGATCAAACTTATCTGGTTCTCTTGTGGTGGCAACGCTAGAGCCTGTAAATAAAGCCAAAGATATCAAAAGTTTAGAATATATACTTTTTTGGTATAGCAACGCAAATTTATGTGTTATTCCGATATTGTGTGTTATGATCTCTTTTGCTCCATTAAGATCATACCCTAAAATTAATTCTTCCCATTGTTCTCTGTCTGATGTGTCAAAATTCATGGGCGACCCGCGAGCTATTTTTATCATTTCAAGTATTTGGACAAGTTCTGATTGGCTTCCAAAATAGGCAAATTTTAGTTGATCGAACACTTTTGCCTGCTGGCTTATATCCGTCTCTTTATCTATGATATCTTCTATTTTATTTTCTTTGAGGGTTTTATTTAACAGTTGCGGATCTATCGGGCGACCTGACGCATGAAGATTTGAGTTCTGGTCAATCAGTTTTTGAATCTCGGCTTGCACCTGAGCTTTGTTCACGACATTTGTGTCTTTATATTTGTCGTCCATCTTGAATTCTTTTAAGAATTTATTCCATTCATTTAATATTTTTTTCATTTTTTAACCTTAAAATAACTAGCAGGAAGTCGGAATCTTGTCTGGATAAGCGCAAAAACGGCAGCAATATGTTTGCAGATATAAAAAGTACGATTTGGATCTCGAATATCAGGAGGAGTAGCTGTACCCCTGGGGTTCCCGAATAAATAATTGTCAGTTTTAGCTTGATATTCTGGTCCATTGTAGATGAAAAACGGACAATTGCATTTAACTTTTACGTCTAGAGCAGTTAAAGAGGGGCTTCCGTCTTTGTCAAACTTAATATCTACCTGATAATGTGGTTTAGAGTTTGGCCAACCGTCGCCAGGAACACTAAACTGGAAAAGAAGGTTCTTCATGTCGGCAGTTACCTGATCTATGTCGCCAGGACGAGTATCATTTTGAATATCTTGCTTTAAGCCAGTTGTACCGCGCTTATAGCCGCCTTGCCCTGCTCTTGAGTTGATAAGAGAGCTATTTTTACTAATTAATTGAGGATAAGTTATCTCATTTAACAATTTTGCTGCAATGTGTTCGTTCTCCTTGAGGAATTGATAATATTCAAGGTCAGTTTTATGATGCATTTCACTATCAACAATAATTTCCAATTCATTTAGCAGGTCTTTCATTCAAAATACTCCATATAAGTCTCTATTGTACGAGAGGTCAAGTTGCCAACACGGGTCTTGTGATTAAAATATTTGAAGGCTTTGTGGTCAATGTCCCATACAAGCTCTAGGTCGCCTCTGTTTGGCTTAGATTTTTTCCCGTGCGTCTTTGCCTCAAGTATATTTTTTGGGATGTCCGAGAGCCTTATAAAGCGCATTGAGCGCAGGTCTCCATTTGTCTTCAAGAACAGCCCTTCATATAATAGCATATTACATCTCCAGTGTTATAAATAGTTTGTCAAAAAGCATCATGGGTCAAAAATTACAAAATATGGGTTAGGTTTCCCAATGGTTTGAGATACTACTCCAAAATTTCCTGGGTGAAGATCTTGCAGGTACTCGGCACCGTAATTTACCAAAACATATGTGATCATGATAAGTAATCCATTTACTTCAGGCAGGGTTAGATTTGCATCTTTCGTTAATACTTCTAAATACTCAAGGTACTTCTCCCTGAGTTCATCACGAGAATAAAGCCCTTTACGCACTTGTATGGCAAAACGCCTCAATATAGGCACAAGATAATCGGCTTCTTCGAGGGCGTCACCCCTCCCAGTTAGCGCATAATATTTGTCGAATGGAACAACTTGTGCCATTTCAACATATTTTATATCTTCGCTAGAATCTTCGCTCGCAGCCACAGTTCCACGGTCGAATACAGGCAGCGTAGATACCTCTCCACGACCGCTAAAAATTTTGCCAGCTTCCGCATCGTAAAAGCTTTCTTCCGTCCCCATGTAACCTTCTTTATACAGCTTTAGCGCCCTTCCATTATCTAATTCTAGGGCGACACCCAGGGTTCCTGCCCCCAAAACTTTTTTTATCTTATGATTTCTTAGTTGTGGAATCCGGTTAAACATTTCTTCGACTGTTAAAGGTCTAGCTATTTTCAACAAAAGCGCTACTGAAGAGATATTACTGATATTAAGTGTGCTTGGTCCGCGAAGCACTAAATTAGTATTATACTTTGCATATGATTCTTCGTTTTCGGCTATATAACCTTTCCATCGTTCCAAAATTATATTCATGGGCTTTCTCCTACCCCATAAATAGTCTATTGAGGGGTTCAAGGGTCAAAGAGAACAAATTGAGGATATTTGGTGGTCGCGGTTTGTTCTAAGACACCAAAATTTGAATTTGGCGCATCTATATCATCAAGGTAATCCTCACCATAATTTTTTGCTATATATTCTGCCATCTTCAGAATACTTTCTATCTCATATTTGGTTAAACCTTGTTTGCGAGCAATTTTGGTAAACTTGGATATATATTCTTGAGCCATTTGCTTATTTTGGCGCCTTGAAGAACGATCTGCGTTTATCCAACTAGTCCATAGACCAACCTTTTGCATTTCTCGAAAAAATGGACCACGCGGTACAACCCTTCCAGTCATTTCAATGAATTTGTTAAATGGTATAACTTTCGCCATCTCAACATATTTGACCCCGTATCTGTTCTCTCCTTGATCAAATATGGGTAAAGTCCTAATAGAACCCAAGCCAGAAAATATTTTTCCAGATTCATTAGCATAAAAGTCTTCTTCTCTCTTCCCCGCCTTTCTCCTATAACCATCCTTATAAAGCTTTAGCGCATGTCCGTTGTCTATTTCAAATACAACTCCCATCGTTCCGGCACCAAGTACCTTAACAATCTTATGTTCATTTTCCAATGGTGTTCCCCAGATTATATCGAGGGAAGCAGAATCATTACTGTAGTCTTCAGGCTGCGAAATAAAGCTTTTTAGTTTGCGATTCCAGCTACTGTGCTGCCCTAGTAGATTAAAAATGAATTCAGCATTATGTTCTCCGATCTCTTCTTGGGCATCGGTCTCTTCTTTTAAAAAGCCTTTCCATCGTTCCAAAATTATATTCATGGGCTTTCTCCTACCCCATAAATAGTAAAGCCCCGGCTATGCGGGGCTAGATTTGGAAAAATTTACCGGCTAATTTTTTGAGTTGCGTTATCTGGAAGATGAAATCTTGTCTAGGTGGTAGGGGTGTACAGTTCTTCTATCCCACCGCCCCTTTGCTCTTCTTACCAACTCTAATCCCACGTTCTCGAAACTCTGCCAGCGATCCACCACCAACCAAACACCTTTGGTATATTCTTCCTTACTTTGCTTGCCTTTGTATTTGACAAGGTCTCCTATTTCAATATTTGTCATTTTTATACCTTTATAAGAGCCCAAAACGGGCGCCACAGAAAAATGTTTCCCTTCTTTAATTGTACTAATGAAGACATCGGCACCCCCGACCCCACCACAAGCCAGAGCCCGCGCTCCTTTTCGAGCAATGGCTCTTCTATTTTCACAAGGTCTCCTACTTTGATCATAGTTTCTCCTGTTGTCTGCAAGATGAAATCTTCAATAGGTAGTGCGCTCGTTCTCGACTTCGTCTATCTCCCTTCATTAAGTATATAAGCTTGCCTCGCTCTGGATTTCTTTTTACACGTATTACTAACCAAATACCTTTCATATTCATAAAATCTTCTTTGTATCTCACAAGGTCTCCTATTTCAATCATAGTTTCTCCAAATTTGTAATACGAAACCATCTTTTTCTGCTTCCTTGTATACATAGGAATCTCTTTGGTACTGGCTTAAAAGCAGAGAGATCTGGTTCTCGTATCTCTAAAACTAACCAACACCCACGGTATTCCGTATACTCTCCTCGCGAAGAGGACCACCCCTTGGTCTTCACAAGGTCTCCTACTTCAATCATAGTTTCTCCTGTTATCTGGAAGATGAAATCTTGTCTAAGTGACGCATGTGCGCCCACTGTGTTTTGTCGCCTCTGATTAGCATTACATGGTCGCGCTCCCTGGTAAGCACCAACCAAACGCCGCTGGTGCCGATATAGACAGCAGTGCCACATGCCGTTCGGGTCCTGAATTTCACGAGGTCTCCTACTTCAATCATAGTTTCTCCTGTTATCTGGAAGATGAAATCTTGTCTAGCATTCTGCTTCGCGTGATCTGGTGGTCGCTTCCCTTTTTCAAGAACACAACTTCGCCGAAGGTTTCGTCTGTTGTTATATCTACCACTAACCAAACGCCTCGATCGCGTTGGCTGGCAAGTTCCTGCCTCTTGAATTTTACAAGGTCTCCTGTTTCAATCATGTGTCACCACTTCCATATGGTTTATATCAAACCATTCTTTTCTGCTTCCTTGGATTGCCTGACATGACCAACTCCACGAGTCTATTTGGATTACTAGCCAAACGCCACCGTAATGGCGGCTGCGGGGGGCGAAGTCGAGCGCACGCACAAGGTCTCCTATTTGCATCATAGTTTCTCCA
>UEXM01000195.1_pt1 | contig 66983 bp, 57 predicted proteins | sample 1796661 | NCBI WGS metagenome assembly UEXM01 (sample SAMEA4772469, study PRJEB27181) | metagenome | reverse complement strand
TGATGGACAACTTCGAGACAGAGTTGGTTGTTATGGGTGCGAAGATTGCCTTAACAAATTACAAACTTCCGTTCGATCCTAGCAAGTTGAAATCATTTGATAGGTTCCATAAGAAGTTTGGCAAGTATGTCATAACTGCTATGGAGTCTAAATAGTGTCAGATCAAAGAATCATAGATAAATTGGTAACGGCAAGGATTGCCTTACTACTGAAGCATCCGTTCTTTGGTAACCTTGCAACTAGATTGAAACTTGTGAACGCAGATGAATGGTGTCCCACAGCAGGTACAGATGGTAGACACTTCTTCTACAACACGAAGTTCATAGATTCACTTACACCCAAAGAAGCAGAGTTCTTGTTTGGTCATGAAGTGTTGCACAATGTATTCGAACACATGCTGGTGAGGATTGGTGACAGAGATCCACAACTTTGGAACATCGCGGCGGACTATGCCGTTAACCAGATATTGAAAGACTCAAACATCGGTGAGATGCCCAAAGGCAAGAAAGGTGAGAACAAAGGCTTCCAGGACGACAAGTACAAGGACTGGGCATCAGAAAGAATATACGATGACATCTACAAGCAGGCCAAGAAGAACGGCAAGAAGATGTTAGAGAAACTCGGCGAGCTGATGGACGATCACCAGGAGTGGGGCAAGGGAGATGGTGAAGGTCAAGGTAAAGGTGACAAGGACGGCAAGAAAGGTGGCAAGCCGGTTTACACAAAAGAAGAACTTAAGAAGATCAGAGATGAAGTAAAAGAAGCGATGGTGAGTGCGGCACAGAGCACAGGTGCAAGTAATCTACCAGGTGCTTTACAGAGATTGGTCAAGGATCTCACAGAGCCTAAAATGGACTGGAGAGAAATACTGCAACAACAGATAATGAGCACATTGAAGTCAGACTACACTTGGATGAGACCCAGCAGAAAAAGTTGGCACACATCTGCCATACTACCAGGACAAAACAATGATGAGATGATTGATATTTGTTTGGCACTTGATGCCAGTGGTTCGATCAGCAACGACCAGTGCAAAGAGTTCTTGACAGAAGTTAAGAACATAATGGATCAATACAAGGACTTCAGAATACATTTATGGTCATTTGATACTGCGGTGTTCAATCCAAAGGTATTCACACCAGATAATGCAGACGAATTGCTAGACTACGAGTTGGGTTCAGGTGGTGGTACAGAGTTTGAATGTAATTGGGAATACATGAAAGAGCAAGGCATCGAACCAAAGAAATTCGTGATGTTCACAGACGGTTGGCCTTTCGAAACATGGGGTGACCAACACTACTGTGACACTATATTCTTAATCAACAATCCATACGAAAGGGACATAGAGGCTCCTTTCGGACTAACAGTACAGTACAATGATTAGATTACTTTGGGAAACTTTCAAGGATTGGTTCTTAAACGAAGTGTCGATATCCATAATGAGTTTTGGATTGTTATTTTTAGCATTATGGAATTACCTATCATGATCGGCCCAATTATAAAAGCCACAATTATTATGGCGTTCATATTAATAATTTTGAATTGGATGTTGTAATGATGTTATTTCCAAACACAAACCCGTATTCAGGCAAAATGGTCAAAGTAAAGAATCTACGCAACTGGATGATCGATACTGCATCTGTTCTATTTGACGATTCCAAAAACGATCTACGTGCATTACCAAAAACAGTGAGATTACAATTACTCCTTACTTTAAGTTTCATTTGGTCCACTGCTTTTACCATTTACATATGGGGAGTTATGAGGACCGACATATGGCTAGGATGGTTTGGTGGACACGTGGCAATAATATTTGCGGCATACTACACGTTCAAGCAGTTCCATGGGCTACCACACACTAAGAAACCTTCTACCGAAGAACCACCAATGTACGACGACGTTTGGGGAGCCTAATGAAAGTAAATCCAAATAATTTCTTCAAGAGAGAACTAGACATGTTACCACCACACTTCGTGAACACTGTGGTGAAAGCACATGAGTCTGACATAGAGAAGATGCGTAAATGGATCTATGAGAACTGTTCAGGCAGATATTCAATTACCAAAGACGTCATTTACCAAGGTGACAATTCGAGATCAATCACTGTACTTGGTTTTGAGAACCCAGGTGACCTAACACTGTTCGCACTTAGTGGCATTGCCCAAATCAATCAAAACTAATCGTTGCACTCCATAACTAATTTTAGTATAATATACGTATATTAATACCAATTGCAATTAGGAGAAAAAAAATGGCAAACGAAGAAAATACAAAAGCCAACGAAACAGTTGAAGCACCAGAAACGGCGACGGCCGGATCTACTGCATCAGCAGGGCAACAGGCTCCGCAACCGGATCCAACTGCTTTGTCGATCGGCGACTTGAAAAATCTTATGACAATACTTGACGTGGCATCAACTAGAGGTGCGTTCAAGGCTAGTGAAATGTCAGGCGTAGGATACATCTACAATAAGTTACAGGCGTTCTTGGCCAAGGTGGCACCAGAACAAAGGCCTGAAGGAATAGCAGGAGCAACGGCACCAGTAACGGCACCAGCGACTGCGGAAGGAAAATAATATGGCAACACTAATGAACGTTAACGACCAAGCCATGCCAATGGGTGCAGACTCAGGAGCAGGTGAAGGGCAAACAGGTCCAAAGAGACACTTCAAACACATTGGAGAACTTGTGGACGGTGGAGCGAAGGTAGTAATCATGTACAGAACTGTGCCTGGTGAACCCAACAACTGTCTAGTAGTAGGAACAAAGTTCTTGCCGGACTTGTATCACAATGCATTAATGAAGGCTGTGGAATCAGAAGGTGGACAATCTGCTGATGAGTTTGCGGACTTCGCCAGTAGACAGACGTTCCCAGACGGAACTAATATGTTGGCAATGATGCACAACGACAACTACATCAAGAAGTTCAAGACCAACGAGATAATGGTCACATTTGGCAATACTGCCGATGGAAGGATCCTTCTTAACAAGTTGAACGAGATGGTTGCCAAGGAGAAAGGCATATCAGTAAAAGACATGGCCACTGATCCTGATGCACCAGCAGAAAAGACTACCAAGAAAGCGGATGCCAAAAAAACACCCGCGAAGAAATAAGACATGGGTACAGTTGACGCAAGATTTCGTCAAGGAATGGCCGGAGGTTCTAGAGGGACTACACTTTCAGAACATGCCGGTCAAGTACCTAATGTACATAAACATTATACTAAAAAATAATCTCACCATACACTACGATATAGCCAAAGAGTTAAAATCTAAAAAGCAAGATACTATCGCTAGATTCTTAAAAAAAACAATAGAACAAAACTACATGAAAATTAAAAGTGTAGATATGAAATTTGACATCCCTGCTTTGAAAAAGGATATGGAATCTAGGACTTCTCTAATTATGGCTAAGACTTTTAAAAAGTAAATCTAAATTTTTTGCTACTGCAATCGCATTGTCAACATCAGAAAGAGGTGTCCTTTTTTCTTTCACACACTCCACAAATTCTATCAATTCATTACGCAAAGGATTAGATGATACTTGGTATTCCACTACAGTAGGTTCGTAGTTCATCCTGTCTCCATTCCATATATTTGTTACTAGTTTTATTAACTTTGTTTCTTCATCCCAAAAAATCATCCCTTTTGTTCCTATTATAGTTGTTGTACGAACTTTTTCTGGATGGTACCAACTTAGGTTGAAGTCAATTGGAATACGATTGCAAGTAAATGAGAACTCATCCCTGTCGTTCTGTACTTTACCGCTGTACTTTTGGCCCCTGTGTTTGATGTTTTGGAAATCATGAGTGCCCAACCAATAATGTATTATGCTGACATCGTGTGGTGCCAAACTGTGCAGTGTGCTTATTTTTGTCTGAAATCTGCCCCAATTGAGCCTGTTCATTTCGATATGTTGTACATCACCTATTTCAGGCAGAAGTTCTTTTATCTTATGCACCCTGTCATTGTACAAGAAGATATGTCCCACCATTAATGTCTGTTCACGTAGGAAACTTTTTATTATACAACAGTCTGTGCAAGTCAAAGCAAGTGGTTTCTCCACATATAGATTTTTGTCCTGCTGAAGTAGTTTCACAGTTTGATTGTAGTGATCCCAAGCAGGTGTGGCCAGTATCACATTGTTGTACTTGATGTCCTTGAGATCCTTGCCGTCTTTTATATCAATTATTTCTATTGCATCAACACCAGGTATCGTCTCAAGTTCTGCTTTTAATTTTGATCCCCAGTATCCTGCACCAACTAGACTAATCTCCATAGAACTCCTTTATGGCCTTGATTATGTAGTCTTGATGATGTTCTGGCAGTGTGTGATAGCAAGGCAGACTAATTATATTGTCACATATATATTCTGTTCTTGGTAGTATTGTACCATTATCAAATGCTTTCGTTTTGTGTGTTGGGAATTTATAATGTATGTTGGTGGCTATACCTTTGTCTCTTAAAAATGTTTGTAGAGTATCACGTGTGCCTTCGGGTGTGTGTATGACATACACGTAGTAGGTGTGCTTTGACCATGGTGCTTCCTTAGGACATTCCACTATGTCTTTAAGTTGATCTGTGTACTTTCTGCATATCTGTCTTTTCTTATCCAACCAAGCGTCTATCTTTTTCAGTTTTGCTTGGACAATGACCGCTTGTAGATTGTCTATCCTTGCGTTGTAGCCAACAGTGTCGTATTCAAATTTTGTCTTTCTTCCGTGATCCCTGTACATTCTCACTTTATCAACAAATTCTTTACGGCCCGTCACTGCACCTGCGTCACCCATGGCTCCTAGGTTCTTAACAGGGTTGAAACTGAAACAAGTAAGGTCGACTAAACTTCCTACTTTCTTACCTTTATACTCTGAACCAAAACTCTGTGCGGCATCTTGGATCACTTTCAAGTTAAACTGCTTGGCAAAATCTTTAATTTTGCTTATGTCCGGAGTCTGTCCATAAAGATCTACAAATAGTATGGCTTTGAGTCTATCATTCGACTGCATCTGTTTTGTATCTAAATGATAGTACTCGTCTATATCGACGAAGACAGGTTCTGCACCAACATTGACTATTGCTTCTGTTGTTGAAACAAAAGTGTGTCCCACTGTCATGACTTGATCCCCGGCTCCTATTCCCAATGCTTTCAAGGCACAAACCAAAGCATTCGTTCCAGATCCAATACTGGCACAGTCTTCTGCACCTGTGTAATCACATATAGATCTTTCAAACTTGTCAACAGTTGGTCCGGTGATAAAATCGGATCTTGTTATAATGTCCTTTATCGCCATGTCTATTTCTGTTTGTACCTCTTCGTATTGAGGATATAGATCTACAAAAGGTATCTTAATATTTTGATTCATAATATTTCTTTAACCATTCAAAATCATATGATAACATTAATTCGTCATGGTTGTCTTTGTTTTTATCAAAAAACTTCTTGGCATCATTGGCCCCTTTGAATACCCAGTCTGCGTTTTCTCCCTCTCCCATCATGAGCCATTTCTTTAATCTATAAACACCCTCTACGGTTGGTTTTGCTTGTAGTAATTTAATAACCTCTCTAAATGAGGTACGCCATGCTAACCATGGTGTCTGGTTGAAATGATTTATTGCACTTAAAATTGGTACAACTTCGTGTGGTGCTGACAGAGTAAAATCAAGTCCGGGATTGGTAGTTTTCATAACAAGTTCCTTGTTGTACAGTAATACTGCACCGTGTCCGTATTCCAGTCCATTCACTGGATTCTTGCAATTGAATATATAATGGCAAGGATTTTTAAGCCTGTCTGGTTGGAAGTCAAATTTAAAATTTTCTACTATTTCTAATTTAGGAAATACCGCAAAGAAATAATCTGTATCGCTCATGGCGGCCGCCGCCATGTAAGCAAGTGTTTGTCCTATGATGTTCTTCGCCCATTTGGCTCTGGGAAACCTTTTCTTTAATTGATTAAATCGTTTTTCCGCACTAGGCTCATCGTATGATATGAATATTATGTCCATTGGCTTGACCGGATATTCTAGGTCATGGTGGACTATCCTATCAATATCATAAAACTGTTTTATATTATCTTTGTGAGGTACTAACATCACGTCCTTTGTTTCACCAAACGTATACAATTTGACATCCTCCCAAAAACTAGGAAAAAAGTTAGGTATTATTGATGGCTCCAAATCTTTGTTGTGTAGCCATTTGTAGTAAGTTGGTTCTGTGTCTTTGTACCTCGTGTAAGGATTCTTCAATTTGAAACTTATCTTAGGTATAAAATTTTGAAAAAGATTAGTGTGGGCATGATAATTAATATCTTTGAAGTCTCGTAAAAATTTTAGATCCTTTATCTGTTTCCGAAGTGCCTCGGTAGGCAATAAAAATACATTGCCCTCCTTGTTGGTACCTCCCAACGGATGAGTGTTGTACCAAACATGTACCTGTTTACTCTCGTGCTGTTCTGGAATATAATTAAGATCCATTGTTTTGAGATTCATGAAGTTTGCGAAGAACCAAAAGTATTCTGTCTGTATATCGTCTATTACCGACTTCAACACAGTAAGGTAACTGTCAACAAACGGCACTTCTCTTGTGTTAGCAAAAGGTGATGGCCAGTGTTTAGTGTTTTTAAATCTTACCTGTATACTGTCGAATCCAGTCATAGTAACTTTCAAGTCCTTGTCTAAATGAATACTGTGGTTCGTAATCGAGCAGATCCTTTGCCCTTCTGATATCTAGTGTTCCCCTCATTGGGTACAATTTGTGCATTCCGATGTCTTTCACTTCGGACTTACTGCCTGTGATATCAATTATTGTTTCTGCTAGTGTCCTTAGGCTTGTAGCGTTGCCCGCCGTGATGTTGAAACTTGTGTTGGCAACTTCACTGTTGGCCGCCTTGATTATTCCATACGCGGCATCCTGCCTGTACGTGAAGTCCACTTTGTTCTCACCGTTGTGTAAAGTGATCTGTTCATTGGCCATCGCCTTGGCAAAAAACTTAGATACTACCCTATCTGGTAGGTCACCAGGACCGTACACGCCACTGGGTCTTACTATCGTGTAATTTAGTCCATCACGCTTTGCGAATAGTTTCGTTAACCTCTCCCCTGTGAGTTTGGCCTCGCCATATATATTTTGTGGTTTAGTGTTTGATTCTTCCCTTGTTCCGTCTCCAAAATCTCCATAAACCATACTACTGCTGATGTACACAAATTTCTTTGTGTCAAACTGAGTGGCGTGCCACAATAAATTTGTTGTTGTGCCGATCACTTTGGGTATTCCGTTTATTGGATCTTGGTCTACTATCTTTGCCCTCGGGTACGTTGCAAGATGTATCACAATCTCCGGACGAGTTGTAAATGCTTTTAGACATACCATCCGATCTAGTATGTCACCCTTTATCACATTTATGTTCTTGTGTATCCAGTTACGTGTCCTCCACGCAATAAGTTTGTTTAACTCCACCTTTGTCAGTATGTCATACGTGTCTTCGTTGTCCACACACGTGATACTGTGTCCGTCATTGGAAAGTTTTTCAATAATCTTAGATCCAATAAATCCAAGTCCGCCAGTTATTAGATATTTCATCCTAGTACTTTCACTCCGTATTTGTTGGTAAACGCTTTACCATCCTCCCTGTCGTTGACTATTGGTTGTCCTTTTATGTTCAAACTGGTGTTCAAAAGTATAGGGCAACCAGTCTGTCGTTTCCATTCCGTTAACAACGCATGAAACCCTGGATTATCCGTCTTACGCACCGTTTGGACCCTACTTGTGTGATCATGATGTATTATGGCAGGAAACTCTTTACCATGCGTACACGCCGCTGTAAATTGCATATAAGGGGTGTTTTGTACTGCTTTAGGCAGGTCAAAATACTCGTGTACATCCTCCTCTAATATGGCCGGAGCGAACGGTCTGAACTTCTGTCTTTTCTTGATTGAGTTTACCAGATCCTTGATGTCCTCACCCCTGGGGTCTGCCAACAGTGATCTATTACCAAGTGCCCTAGGACCAAACTCCGCCCTGCCACTGGCCACTCCTACCATCTTGTTTTCCTTTAATTCTTTTATCAGTGCATCTACAGGATACTCTCCATCTATGTTGTGGCCAAGGAATGGGTGTTGCCAATTAAGATGTCTCTTTTCGTGTGCGGCAATACATCCTAGGCTTGACCCTGCATCTCCTGGATTTGGAATAATCCATATGTTATCGAACAGTCCCATGTTTGCCAATACTCTATTTGCGGCACAATTGAGTGCCACCCCGCCTGCATACACCAAGTTCCTACTGCCATACTTGGATGCTCTCGTCCATAGATCTGCGAGGCATTCTTCTGTGACTGCCTGTATGCTGGCCGCTATGTCCATCACGTCTGCGTTTGGTTCCCAACCGCTCAGTCCCCTGTGTAAATTCTGTTTAAGTTTGAAAGGAGACTGTTCCACGAAGTCATCATATATCTTCTGTTTGTACTTTGGCGTGCCATAAGCGGCCATTCCCATCAGGATGTATTCCTCTTCCGCAGGCTTGAGTCCACAACGATGTGTGAATGCTGAATACAATATACCTATGCTGTGTGGATATTTGATTGTTTCTTTTCTTTCTATGTGATTCTTATCCGCTGTTGATATGGAAACAGTATCCCACTCACCTATGGCGTCCACTGTGAGTATAGTTGCTCCTGTGTCCTTGAACGGTGACGTGAAGTATCCTGCCGCGGCGTGTGAGTCGTGGTGTTTGACGTATTCATCTATCTTTATGCCAAAGTGATCCAAATGCCATTGTGGCATCTCTGTGTAACTCATGGCCAAACCATACTGTCCTGCGTAGAACTGTCTCGTTTTCTTAAGCAAGGGTTTCTCGTAGTACACCACTTTGTCGAAAGGACCAAACGTGTTGGCCTCGTCCACTATCTTCTGATTCAGGTAGTGATCATTCTTTACCTTTGAATATCGTTCACTGTGTGCCGCCCATAGTATCTCACCCATTCCTGAGCTGTAGTCGACAACTGCCATTGCGGCATCGTGATTCATGCAATTTATTCCTAGTATCTTCATTTGATGTTAAACCACCCTTTCGCCCTGTCCCTGAACTTCTCCCAATCATTCAACTCTACGTCATACTCGAAATTCTGTGTTGTGAGGTTAACCTGCACTTCCTTGGCTCCATTCTTGAGATGGAACTTCCTGGCCATGTCCGTTAATGGACTCAATGTAATCAGTCTATTAAGGTGATTGCTTTGTTTGATCATCTTGTATACTTCATTGACTATGTGCTTGCCACCGCCTTTCTTCTTGGCCCACACCGTGTAGGCTATTGCTACCGAACCTTGTTGTCCTGCCCTGTGTATGGCCTGCATAGCGGCGTCCCGGCTCATGGTGTCCATCTCCTCTACACTTTTGGGAATACCATGTGTGAATGCGAAACACATCACGGCCGCTATGTCGCCCTCCACGTCCTTGATGCCGTATATCTTTCTACCGTATGCCTGTCTGAATTCCAGACTCAATTCTGGTCTCACAGGATCTTCCGTGACATCTATGTAAGGCAGTTCGATCAGTTCGAACTTTGGCGTTTTTTCCAACGCTTTCTTAATTTTTGTGAGCACCATCCTATTTGTATATGAATGGATCTTTCTTTTTGAGTTCTTTCAATCTCTTCCTGTACTTGATCTCTTGTTTGATCTTGTTGATCAGGTTCTTAATCCAAGTGAACATTATTTCTCTCCTATTAGTTTTTTAAACGTTGGTAGCATTAATTTTACAGCATCTCGGTGTGCCTCGTCAAGTGGGTGTGTTGTACCACGTGGATAATCTTCCAGCATTGCCCATTGGTTGAACCCCATTTTCCTTTCTCCAAAGAAATACCAATTATTAAAATTGATCTCGTCATGCAGAGCAGTCATAAAAGTATCTTGATCCTTGTGTTGCTTAAATTCGTTATAGAACAAGGTATTGTCCGCCAGGGTAAACATGTATGGTATTTTCTTCTTCTCCAGGATGTTCTGCAACCAGATTATGCTCTTCCAACTGAGGTATGTCTCGTGGTACTGGTTGGCCGCATGTTTGTAGATTGCTTCCGCGAACGGTTTCACTCCCGACTCCGCGAATGTGTCCCTCCTGGTTCTCCATTGCTCCTGCTGTGTCTCTGATCCTGCCAATGTTATTAGTGCTTCTTCATTGCCTGCGTTCGTGTCCCAGGGAGAAATAGATGTCCACCTAGTGTTTTCTAAAGATTTGTGCCTGGGCATGGCCCAGTCATACCTGGACAGGAAACTCCACATCACGACCACACAGTCCACACGTTCACTCTGGCTTATAGCATTGAAGGTCCTCCTGGCTATCGCAGAATTTCCTAGACCACCGAAAGCAGAGCACAGATACGTTGTGTTGTCGTCGTCCCTACAGGTTTTGAATAAGCCATGGGCCCAAGATTTTTTGGATGGTGTCTTTCCATCCTTGTCATCACTGAGTTCATTGCCCAACGTGAAACTGCATCCGCCTGCTATAAATTTACTCATATATCCTCAATATGTTATTTAAAAGTGGGAACACCTCTCCAAAATTTTCCTTCCGATACCGGTCCGTCTGTAGTATCCTTCTTTTTCTTTCTGCCCGTATCTCAGGAGTATCCCTGTCGGCCGCATTCATGAATCGTATGCTGGGCTGATAGTCTGTGAGCATGTGGTATCTGTCCACTACTATGTCTTTTACCTGTCGTGGCAGTGTCTGTATGTTGAACACGTCCGGATCAAAACAGGTGTTGACGTAGAAGAACTTCGGCTGGAATTGTGCCACCCATAATGCTATCTTGGCCCAGTTAAAAACGTTAAAAATAGAAACCGTAGAACATATCTGGAAATCCATGTTGTGTGTTTTCATTTCCTTAAACTTGACGAGATTCTGACTCACCTCTCTCCATTTGGCTGGATGCCTCTGATACTCAAAAGGTTCTCCGACGTCATCGATGCTGAACGCCACTTCTACATGTTTGAAATAACTCCACAGGTCAAATATATCCTGCGGAGGCAACTGTGTGCCGTTGGTGTTGTAGTGTATGTCTATGTTCTTTGCATATCCCTTCTCCACACAATGCATCAAGATCTTGAAGTGGTCCTTAATCATGAACGGCTCGCCGCCGGTGAACTCAAAGTACTCCACGTGTTTTAGATCCTCTTGTAACTCCTCAAAAAATTGTGGGTTACGTTTTGGCCAGCCGCCCTCCTTCAGTTGTTTTCTAGCGACAGGATTGTCTCCACCCTTGGCTGTCTCATAATCTATTTCTTCCTGTGCCCATTTGCTAGAACTCCACGATCCACATATCCTACATTTTAAATTACACACGTTGCCTAACTTAAAGTCAATAAACTTCAACGTTGGCTCGCTATTAGGTGTCCATTTTTCTAGACTGCTACGCATCTTGTATATGGAGTTTTGCCTTTTAGAAGTTTTGCCGGCATCTTCTTCTTGCCAACAACTCTGACAACCTTTAGGACGTTCACCTTTTCTAAACTGTGCTCTAAGATTGTCCATGTATTCTGTATATTGTATAGACTTTAGACTTTGTTCGTACACTTTTACTCCAGGAATACTGCCCTTGTACAAACAGCAAGGAGATGCACCGCCATTTACATCAACCTCTAAATGGTTCCACGGCAATGGACATATGTTTGAATCTATATACTTGTCCACCAGTCCAACACCCTTTCATCTCTGCTTAATATTTTGGCTATATCCTGTCTTCTGATCTTGTCAATGCTTTCTTGTCTCTGTTTTCCTTTTTTAGTTGGTGTAAAGGTTTCTCTATTTTTTAAATTTTTTATTACGTCTATCAATGAGCGTTGTTTTCTAGAGGCAAGAGGTTCCATGTATGCCAGTGCTTCGTCAATGAGTGTGTGTAGCAGTTGTTTAGGCAGTGCTAATGGACTTAGAACCTCATCATTGCTAAAAGTGAACATGACTTTTGTCAATATCTCTGTGTCCAGCTCTCTGCTTAAATCAAACATATTTTTAAGTTCTAGCAAACCAGGCATTGTAATTGTGTAATCTAATCTCATCTCCCTGGCCGTTTTTGCCACTGCTAATCCTTCTTTGAAATTACGTAACCACTGCTCATAGTTCAGTCCGTCTCTGATATATTCACCAACTTCTCCTGTTCCGTCCAGTGATGAACATATTTGCCAGTCTTGGAACTGCGGTAACAAGTCAAATAACTTTGTGCCTTTGAATGACGTCCTGCTTAGATTGGTGTTGTATCTCACATAAACTTCTTTTGCGAATCCTAGTTCTATTATTCGTTGCATGGCTTTCCAATGCATCTCCCACATTAACGGTTCTCCACCGCACCAATATATTTCTTTTATTCTTTTTGTTTCAACTGCTTCGACGAACTCCTGTACAACCTGCGTGTCTTGGAATTTTATTATTTGTTCCCTTAAAGGTGATGCCATCCATGGTTGTGATTCCTTGGTCCAAGTTTTATTTTTCCTAGATTCTGCTTCCCAACTACTGCTCAACATGTCACCACACATCCTACATTTGAAGTTGCATAGGTTGTTGAACCTATAATCAAAACTGATCGTTTGCATTGTGGTCGCACCCGTCTCGTCCGTGCTTTCAAATGCTTCGTCTACCCTGTCCTTGAACAACTGATTCCAGTATGACCTGTATACGTCTGTGTTCAACAGTTTGTGGTCGCACACTTCACACTCTGACAGTTCTTCCCCCGCCATCATACGCAGTCTCACAGATCGCATGTGATCTGAATTCCAGTGTTCTTTCAGTGTTAGAGGCTTGTATTCCTTGGCGTCATTGCCTGTGTCTATGTACTGCTTGAAACTCTGTGCAGGCTCCCTCGATGCACAACACATACGTCTCTCAGTCTGGGGTGACAGATACGTGTGCGTCCATGGCGCCATGCAGAATGTCTTGTTGCCGTCTTTAGGTTTTATTCTTGTCATACTTGTCAAACAGTTCTTTCCATTCTGGGAACACGTCTAATGTGTTCTCATTCCTCATTTTGTCATATTTCTTTGTTTGATCAATATGGAGCTCTAGGTGTTTTTGATTGTCTTCTTTTAGCATCCATTTGATTGCTGATTCGTATCCTTTGGTTGCTCTTGTCAATGGATCCTTGTCCTTCAACCATTCTATGTGTGACTCGTATTTTTCTTTGACTTGCTGTTTGTATTCTGGTGGTAATATGTCCATCCTCTGCCATATCGGGTGTTGCAAAAGATTGAAGTTGAAGTCTGCAGGTTTGATCAACCCTTGATCTACCCAACTCTTATGAAAATCAGTCACATGCAAACTGTTAACCAGTCCCACAGTTGATGATATGTAAAAATCCACCTGTGGACAAACTTCCATCATACGTTTCCTGTTTGCCACTGTTTCTTGCCATACAGTTCCTTTACGCATAAGTTCCGCTCTTGATCCTTCCGCATCTAGGCTGGCCCCGATCGATACCGAGTCAAACTTGTTCCATAATTCAAATACATCGATATCCTTAAACGTTGTTCTACTAAAGTTTGTGTTGTAGATTAATCTCACGTGATACATTTTACGTTTGTCTAATTCTTTCAATATCCTATAATGCTCCTCCATTATGATTGGCTCACCACCTGCAAAGTAGAACTGTTCTGCGTGTTCGAATGACTCCAGCATCTGTTCCCACATGTCATTGGTGCTTCTTCCCACTTTCATTACTTTTGCATGTGGTGGTGGACTGCCTGTAAGTTTTTTATGATCTTCGTACCAATTCGAACTAAACCACGTACCACAACTCCTGCAAGCCATGTTACACAAGTTTGAGAAACGTATGTCCCAGTACTTCATCACGAAGTCCGCTTCACCGTTTGGTAGTGTGTTGTGTACCAGAGGAATATTGTGACCAAAATGTTTATTGGAACTCAGACGTAATGAGAAAAAGCCCGATTTCTCTTGATCATAACATTTCATACATTCACGTGATTTCTGGTTATTCAACATCCTGACTCGCATTTCTTTCATCTTATCTCCGTTAAACACTTCCTTCAGACTATGTTTGTTTAGATTGCCAACAGGATAGGCATCAAACGAAAAACAACAAGGGTATGCCCTGCCATCCGGATAGGCATGTAAATGCATCCATGGAAGCATACAAAATGTATCACTCTCTATCAACAACTCTTTTTCTCTAGGAGTCATATCTTTAATTTTTAGTTTCTCGGGCTCTTTGGCCCCGTACTCATATGCCACAGTACCATTCTCCTATTATTGGAAAAGTCTTCTCGAAGTCCTTTCCTGATCGTTTGTCGTATTGACTGTAAAATGCTTTAAAGTCTTTTTGTAGTTTACTCTGTTCGGCCGCCCCTGCGTGTGGGGTCTTCACAACATCCAGATAGTCAATAAGCCTTTGAGTTTGATTAATTTCCATGTGTTCTAGATGCTGTTCATTGCTATTTAAAAACTTTACCAAGTCCCCTTTAAATTTATTTCTCAGGTCGTCCGGTAGAACAAGTGGTGATTGGAAACTAGGAAACCTCAATATATTCAATGTGAAATTGACCTCCGGTCCGTACACCTTGCTCGCACTCTTAAACCATACCATTTTTTCCAACAGGTTAGGAAGAGACTCCAAACACAGTGCATTTATGGTACACATGTTATGGATCGCACGTGGAACTTTGTCCAACATCATATGCAAGAAATTACTATGCCAATCTCCGTATACCAACCCATCTCTGATGTATTCTGCTTGTCCAAATGTTGCTTCACAACTGGTATACAGTTCAAAGTTTTCAAACTTCTTTAATTTTGTTTTAAATCTGTCAATGATGCTTTGCTTTGCACCCAGGTTAGAATTTACGGCAAGTGTCATGTTAGGATTCATTTTATCGCCTTGTGTTTCTATCCAATCCAACAGTCTCCACAGGTTAGGCGACATCATTGGCTCTCCGCCTGTGATCCTTAATTCATCTAAACTTTTGTGTAGATCTGTTTCCCACCATTTGTAGAACGCTTCCACGTAGGGATTCGTTTCGTCCTTCTTATATGGCTCTGCACTTTCATGACTATGGGTGAAGTGATTACGTCCATCTGTTTTCATGTCTGTGTATGGTCCTTGCCTCTTGATATTGTTTGCCCACGTTGAACTAAATGCAGGATTACAGTATGTACAGGCAAAGTTACAGGTCCTATCAAATGCTATTTCTAGTGTTTTAAGATTTACATCTGTGTTGGCATCAGTTTTGTGTGCGTAGTCCAATGCTTCGTTTGTAAATATTTTTGATTTGTAGACCCTGTCGCTGATATTATCTCTTTTGATATCCTCTATCTTCCAACAGTATTCACAGCCTTTTGGTCTGTCTCCGCACTGCATCTGTTTACGTTCCAGTTTCTTTTGTGCTGTGTTGTGTATTGCACTAGGATTAGTTTTGATTGCTTCTAGATCAATCTTGTGTGGAAGTGGGTGATGACAACTTGTGGTCATACCACTGCCCAACCATATAGTGGCATTATACCACTTGGCTCCACAAAAACTTGCACTTTTCGTATCTAGTATCTGTTTTTTGTATTCTAAATCTTCCATAATTATGCTGTCCTGCATACCTCCCAAAACTCTTCCATCTCAGGGAAGGTGTTCAAGAACCTTGTGAGACGTCTGCGATCGTGCTCGTTGAAGAAAGCGTAAAAGTTTTTTTTGTTTTGCGTACTTGCGTCCGCGTTTTCGCGCCAGTATGCTAGATTGCGTTGCATCTTCTGAATCTCGAAGTCCTTGAATATGTGTAGTCCGTTAGCCTCACCGGAATTGGCCTTCATGTATTCTATGTTCGCCTCATGTATGCTCTGGTATGACTCCGGTAGCAGTGTGATCTGTTGCCATGCGGGTTGCCTCAGCAGTGGCACGTCGAACCAAATCCTCTGATACGTCTTGGAGTACCTTTTACGCAGTTCCAATATCTTCTCCAACAGTCTGTCCATACTGGTTATGCTGAGGTTGTTGTAGGTGCATATGAAGGTTATGCTGTTACGTCCGGGTATCCTCTCCAAGAACTCCTCCACGTTGTCCATCATGCGATTGAAGTCCAGCCCGTCACGTATGTACTCCGCACGTTTGCCGAACGCATCCACGCTCACAAACTGCATCATGTGTTCCACCTTCTCCTGCATACATATCGTCTGTGCCATGTTGAAGTACTTCTCTTTGAGTTTCTTGTCGGGCGGACACATGTTGCTGGTAACGTTTAGGTGCAGGTCCTGTTTGGGATTGTCAATTATGTACTGGAACACCTTGTATGTGTTCACATCCATCATGGGTTCACCGCCGGTCATACGGAAGTGTTTCAGATTCTTGTACAGCGTGGGCCACCATCGCCAGAAAGCGGTCACGTATGGGTTCTCCTCCCTGTTGGGTATGGGACGTCTACGCCCCTGGAAGTGCTCTGGTGCGTTGTGTGGTGGCGAAGTGGGGTACTCTCCGTACCTGTCGATCTCTTTGCCCCACGTGGTCGAGAACTGTGGACTACAATAACTGCACTTGAAGTTGCAGGCGTTGTTGAAGTTCACTTCCACGTATCTCGGCGACCACTTGTCATCTATGGGATTGTTCCTGATGTCCTCGAAATCCTGCATGGCCCATGGCTCACCCGAACGATAGTGCCTGTCTGACATTTCTCCTGTCTTCTCTATGTTCCAGCAGTAACTACAACCTTGAGGCTTGTCACCGTCTAACATCATGGCACGTTCCTGCAGTTTCTCGTGTGTGTTGTGCAGTGCGGCGGGATTGCCTTTCAGCATGCCCTCATCTATGCTGTGCAGTGGTGGATGGTAGCAACTGTTGGTCAGTCCTGTTGGCAGGTGCAGTGACGTCTGGTTCCACTTGGCCAGGCACATCGTGGGAGACACTGTTTTCAATTTTTCCTTGGCCTTCAGTGCGTCTGACTTGTAATTACTGGTACTCACGATCTTGCACCCCCTTGTTCCTGTGTGTTGGTTTAACGAACCTGTAGAATCTGCTCTGTGCTTCATCCATCTCTGCTATAGGCAGGTCCAATTGCTGTCTCAGGCTGTTGCCGAACATGGTGAGTTGGTAGTCAACGTTGTCACTATCGACTATGCCTTTGAAGTACTCTAGCATGTGATCAAGATCCCGAACCATGTGTAATTCAGTGTTGTAGTTCTCCAGCACCGTGTAGAAGCAACCCATTCTGGCCCCCAACATGGCGTACTTGCCATACTCCACGTCAGCACCAATGGTACACCACGTGCTCAATCTCTGTAAGTTCTCCGGCCATATTGTATTGAAATTTTTTGAGCGAAAAGGTTTTCCCTTTTCAGTGCTCATCTTGACTCCTTCCCTGTAACCTGCCACAAACGCCTGTTCCTCACTTGCGTTGATCACTGTCTTTGAATAACAGTTGTACAGGTTTTCATGTGGCACACCCCAACAGAAGTCTATCTGGTTCTCATCTTTGTCTGCGTTCTCATGGGTCTTCATTGCCAGACAGGTCTCCTTGTCCCATCCAACTAAACCGCCATTGCCATAGACTAATCCATTAATATTATTTTTTGCTCTCCATCTATGCACTGCTTTTTTATTTGTTTTCTCCCAATCTAGAGTTTGTAAAAGAAATGTTTCATCTATAATGTTATCCCCGTCCACGCTGATGAAGAAGTCTGTCTCCGCAACTTTCGCCGCGGCCTTGTGTGCATTGTCGAATCCAACGACACCGTCAACTCTTTTCGCCCATGGCACTTTGTTCTTGAGGTCTGCCCAGTTCTCTTCCTTGTTTGGCTCCTTGAATGAGATGTACACGAAGTCTAGGTCGCTTATTCTGACTCTATCTGCCATTTGTACCCTTCCTTTATGACACCTTGCACCCAGTGGGGGTCTTTGTCATGGAAACCTAAACCATTTGAATGTCTACACAATACAGGAAACTTCCTGTCTGTTTTTCTTTGTACTGGTTTTAAAATAATTTTACCGTTTTCCAACATGTACTTGTCCTCGCCCATCCTAATTATTTCAAGTTTCTGTTGCAAAGATACCTCTATCTCTTTGCCCTGCAAAGTAACCATGTATTTCTTCACATCAGGTTTTGGCCAATTGTTAAATGCTTCAAAAAATCCGGACATCTAAATCCTTTGCTATGTCTTTGTTATGATAATGTACTACCCTGTCCTGTCTGTATCCGCCTATGTACAACGTATCGTTGACTTTCAAAGGGTTTAAGTAATTGTCATTGTCAAATGATGAGTCAATTTCATTTATGTGTAATTTGTTATGCATGAATTTGAACCATGCGTAATCAACTTTGTCCAACTGTAAAGGATCTTGCATTTTGTTTGCCAATGCATAAACGACATCTGTGGTGGGTTGTTCGTCATGACAGTTTACTAATACCATTTCTTTAACTGTTGACCACTGTTTTGTAATAATCTTACAGATGTCATAGAACTGTTTCGCTTTCATGCTTTTCCTGAAATAGTGCAACCCATTGTACACGTCTGGTAGATTGTTTCTGGCGAATAATTTTCTATAGTAACTTTGCTCAATCAATTTATCTTTGTAGTTCCTGCAGTGGTAGGAGAACACCTGATCATGTTGCCATAATTGATTCCACCACCAGTCAGTGGTCTGTGTGAAGATCATGTCGGCCTCCAATTTAATTGTGTGTGTGAATGGTGACAAACCGAAAGCCTTGTATTCATTGCTCAACTTCCATTCCTGGCCTGCACTATCATCTGTCTTTAAAATTTTCACATAGTCAAATAATTCATCTTCGATGGGCTCGTTAGTCACTATACAAACTTTATTGTGTGTGTTGAATTTCTTGATGCTTGTTGCTAGTATCTTGCTGAGTGCTATGTAATCTGTGGTCGAATTATTCAATGCAAACCACATGTATCCTCTATCCATTACACCACTCCTTGTCCATGACATGGACATCCTGTCCTGTTATGAGGTTTACACAGTCGTCATACTTGAAAACAATACCGTCGTCATCACTGTCTATTACATCGACCTTGTCGGCTGACATGGCCATGGGTGTTGGGATAAAGTTGCCCAGATTCAACTGGTGTAGGGCTATCGCAAAAGCATAATCATTCCTGTAGTTAGGGTATCTTATTCTATATAAATTTTGATAGTGAGGGTAATACTGTTGAACATGTTTTATCATGTCGAACACCCTACGTGCATTCTCTGTTTTTCGGAACAATGTGACTGTTGCCCACACCAAAGGCAGAGTGCTTTCATTCCGTCCCATGATCATGTCCTTCCCTGTGATGTCATGCACACGGTCATGCAACAAAATATCAAACTCTGTGTTAACTAATTCTAAAAGTGTTGAGGAAAACACGAAGTAATCACAATCCATCAAGATCGTGGTTTCGTAGGGTGAATGGTCGTATGCCAGGGCACGTTCCTTGTTGTGCCATGCTACTTTCTGTCCTCTGTATGATCTGGTATTCGTGGTTTTGTTTTTAACCAACCTATAATCGATCATCCCTAATGGTTTGAATTTTTTAAAAGTTTCAAAGTTTGTTACGATCGTAACGGGCAGTCGTAGATATTTGCGTATCTGTGCCACACAACGTTCCGCCAACTTGTGGTAGTCCATCTCCGGGGTGTCAAAGCAGTACAGTAATACACCTGTGGTCATTAGATCCTTTTGTTCGCAAGATCTTGGTGTAACTGTTGATATGCATTTAATGTTTCCTGATTCCTTTCGATGAGTTTTCTAAGAAAATCCACAGGATCCGTGATGTGGCAGGGATTGTCATTGACATCCAGCACATAGAATTCATGCATATGTTGTTTCAGTGTGCTCACTATGTTTATTGTGTTGGCGTCCGCACGGAACAGTCGTCCGTTGTAGGCCATCAGTTGCCTCGAATTAAGTCGCTCCAAGGCGTTCTTCTTGGCCTGGACTACCTTGAACGTAAGGTCTGCATGTTTTTTGAGATTGCCAATATCCATAACTGTATTATACAGTAATTTATGGATAAAATCAATACTGGGAAAAATTTATTATGCAGTAGTGTTGCTGACCACGGCGCTACTGGCGATTGCCGCCACACTTGCTAGACCCTGTGCTGTTGTTGGGTTCACAGTGTGTAAGGCGAAGTCGGTCTGACCGATGAAGTTCGCGTATTGATCAACACCTGATGTGTTACCGCTTGTGAACTCGCCGTCACCTGAGTCTGGATCAGTCAGTGAGTATTTCATTGTTATCACTGTCGCATCTGTGTAGTCTGTGTTGTTTGTCTTTGCCTCTACCTTCAAGTTCATTGAGGTGTATGTGCCTGAAGACTGTGTCAGGATCATCAACTGCGTGTAACTAGCATCAAGATCTGCCGCTCCGTTTGCCAGACCGTCTGTGAGACTCTCTCCTGAACCTGATCTAGTTGACACCTGCGCCTTTAGGTCGAAGTTTCCACAAGCACTGATAAGTTCATCTACTGACGAATCCTTAGAAGTGGCTCCGCTTCCGCCGTTGCCATTCCTTGTAAACTTCATCCTCATGGTTCCTCCAGCATTGAAGAAGTGCCTTAGGTCAGCGTTGTTAGAGAAAGTGATTGAGTGTTCTACTATGTGTGATCCTACCCATCTTGTTGATGAGACTGAACTCTGTAATTCTGATGATTCTGAAATTGCTGTTGCGGATGTTGAACCGCCCGCGACCGCCGCCGCCAGGTTGGCTAGGTCTGAGATCAATGCTGATCTCACGGCGATTGTGTCTCCCGCTGTGACCGATGATGCTGTGATAGAAACGTTTGTGTGGTTGGAAATGTTGTCCATGCCCGTGAATAATGAATTCCAACTTGATGCAGTTACAGTGTTATCGCCTGCTACTACTGTGCCAATGTGTGTCTGTCCAAGACCGTACGAACCTGCTCCTGTACCTGCGAAATGATTGTATCCGTATGGATCTGAACTGCTGTTTACGAATGTGTTGTATTCGTCGTCTAAAATTGTATCACCTGCCGAATATGCCATGTTACTACTTAACTCCTATAATGCACTCTGTGAGTGCCGTTTCTTCATTATATTTATCTTTAATTAAACGCCCAAGCACGTTGAAATGGTTGCACTCGTCTAAAGTAGCGACACGTGCCTCGCCTCCGCCTGCTGAAACAATCCTGTCTCCTGCCTTGCCAGAACCGTTAAGTTTGACAAATACCCTTCCTTTTAGAGCTATCATTGGGTGTGAATCGTTGTTTCCTGCTGAAGCATTCATGAGAAATGCTGGACTGTCGCTGACCACTCCAAAAACTGCGTCACTTAAATCACTATCACATCTTGTTATCTCTTCCGATCCGCCCAATATAACAACTTCACCTACAGATAGTGGTACATCTGATGCGTATCTTTCGGCCAAATCCGCGTACTGAGCCGATGTTGATGTTGCATGTACTATGTTTGCTCTCACATCAACTAATGTAGGTGCTGATAATTCGTTTTCTCCGCCACCTGACTTGAATGCTGTCCAGGCACCGCCTGCATTTCCATGTATGGTTGTTCCGTCATCTGCAAACGTTTCGTCCCATACCCAATAAAGGTTCTGTTCAGTTGCTGATGATGTCTCACCTCTGTTCACTTTTAATCCTGTGAAACTAGGCATACCTGCGTTGTTAGATATGTTCCTGTTTAATTCAATGATGTTGTCCTCAACACTCAAAGTGCTTGTGTTAAGTATGGTATTTGTGCCGTCCACTGTAAGGTCGCCTACTCTTAAATGTTCTATCCTACCTGTAGAACCTGTAATTCTTAATGCTTCTTTTGTAGTTCCGCCATCATTGACCGTGAAAATTATGTCCTTGTCCTGTGTTGTCTGTGCAATGGTGAAATCATCTGATGACATACTCATGGTGACATCAGTACCTGCACCAATACGTATACCGTCGTCTGTTTGTATTGTTAATCTACCTGTTGTAGTGTCAGCCGAATCTGATCTCAGATAGTTGGCCGCGGCTACGCCTCCCAATGCGTCTGCGTCCGTGGCAGTACCTCTGAATTTCACTGATGTAACCGATGATGATAATTGAATACCTTGTGCCACTGTAGCGAACCCCGCCGATACCAGTGCGGCACCCAATGTTTCCGTTGAACTTGGTGTGAATGCTAGGTTGGATACCACACCAACAACGGTGTCATTGGCAACAAGTTTTAGAATACTTCGTTTGACGCCTGTGTTGTCTTCTGGTGATTCTGTGATAACCTGTGTTACTCCTGATCCAGCGACTGTTGTCGGCCCAATAAGTGTCCAGGCAGAACCTGTGTACACATAAAGTTGAGTGTTGGTTGTGTCAAACCACAAGTCACCCTGCACCGCGTTAGTTGGCGCTGTGGCAGAGTTGGCTGTTGACCCAACTGGTTTGAATTTTGATCCTGTGTAGACGTTCAACTGATTGTTCGTCTTGTCGTACCACAACTGTCCTTGCACTTTATTTGTTGGTGCCGTTGTGTTGTTGAAATTCTCTAGTAGTTTTACAAGGTTCTCATTTAACTTCTCGCCAAACCCTGCGTATCCTTTTCCTATCAGTGTGAGGTCTGTGGTCGCAACATCAATTGTTCCGTCCGCTAGGGTAACCAATAAGGTTCCGAATGTGTTGTTTATCTTGTATGCCATTTTCTAGTCGTTGTTTGATGCGTTGTCTCTGACTTCTGTCAAGAAACTTACATCGCCTACTAATTTGATCAATATGGTTGCCAGTTCGGGTGTCAGCATAGCATCGATCTTTGCTTCTTCTTCTGCCGTCCACTCCGATTCGTAATTTGCGTTGATGTAGTCTGCGACTTCTTGTTTTGTTGCCATTTAAATGCTCTCCTTATGCTTATTTATTACGTGATTCGATCTGCTCATCGTCGGATATCCAAGTTAAGTCCTCAGAATTTGATCCGTCTAGATCTCGTAAAAAAGTCTTTACGTTGCTCTCCGTAAGCACCATATTGTGGTATTTTGTGTATCTTTTGTGTAATGCCTCATCTTTTGTCATTGTGTACACTAACTTTGCACCTCTTTCTTTGGCAAGATTCATAATACTGTCTATGCACATTTTGAGAGCTTTGTGCCTTTCCCTCAGATTCGAATCTTTGTCTGATACGACCCATTCCATCAATGCGAGAGCTGTCTTTGGATACAAATATATCCCAGCGGCGCAAATTGGTTTGTCATCTATCGAAACTATCACTCCGTCTACAGGAAGCATATCCTTTGGTACTATTCCAAATTCCCATTGTGTCCACCATTTGACCAGTGTTTCATAATCCTTGTCTCTGTCCCACGATCTACTTTGCATTTTTCTGTAACACTATCTTGTTCACATTGAAAGTTGACTCAAAACAGTATCTTACTGCATCCGCAACTTCTTGTGCTGTTAATTTTGGCAGATTGTTCCATAATCCTTTTGTCATATCTGTGTCCACCACGTCTGGACATATGTCATACACCGACAAAGGTTTAGTGAATAATTCTTCTTGTAGTTCACTGATGTATTCTATCAATTCTTTTTTAATTTCGCAATACTGCGAGTACTCAAACTTATCCCAGAGTTTAAATTGTTGTAGGTCGGGTTCGTCATCTAGTCCTGACGTGCTTGTGATCACTGCCACTTGCATTTTATTAAATGAATATCTTCCGTAAATTCTCTTCAGCAGGGTCAACTGTCCTTGCAAGGAGTGTGCATTCAGCACCACGAGATCACAGTCCTCAATTTTCTCTAAAATTTTTTCTTGATCATGAACAAGATCAAAGCCATTGCTCCTGCTCATACCTATCACGTTATATTTCTTGTCGATGTATAGATCGGCTATTGCTTTACCTATGCCTCGTGTGTGACCTATTATTGCGATCTTATTTTTGTTTTTTCCTAGATTCATATGTGTCCACTAAATTTTCCAACCCTTCGAAGCACTCCGAATAGTGTTGGTAATATTTTTCAAACTTGTCTTTAGTGTACGCTGATTCTTTCCAAAAGTCAATCAATAACGTGGTCCTTGGCCTTGTATTTTTGTTGAATCCGTTGTGTAATTGTTTGTCAGGCTGGAAAACATACGCTTCACCTGTTTTCCAAATCATAGGTTCCTGCACACGTGTTTCTAAATTCATCACTTGCATACCGCTTTGGTCTCCCCCTCCGTCATCTAGGCACATTTGGTACCGCCATCCTCCTTCGTTGTCAGTATGATTACCAATCTTCGTGTCTGGTCCGACAGTCATGATAGCGACATTGGTCTTGTAGGGAAATTTTCTCAGTATGGAGTACAGCATCGGATAATCGTTAAAATTTTGCAGTTCCTTCTCTCCGATCTGTATTGCCAACGCCTGCCATTCTCCGTGAACATAGTCACCTGACCTGTCATCAAAGTCATCGGGCAATCCCCTCACACTGTCAGAGAAATCTTCTGGTTCCAGGAAAGTTTTGTTTGGTTGTGTGTCGAACTCGTGCTTTATGTCTTCCCAGTGTTTGTCTAACTGTCTGAAACATTCGCCTTGCTGTCCTTGGTAAAAACTACTATGAAGCATTCAGTATATTAACATTTTTATCATGTATCTGTCTATCATGATCCTGCCAATTACTAAAGATTTGTTCGCCGTGATTTACTAATTCTTGTTGCTCGCTCAATTCGAAGTAGTCTGTGAATTCTATTCCGTCAATTATGATTCTTCTGTTCTCTGATCCAAACACATACACTATTGCATCGTCATTGCCAAGGGATTCACCGTGTTTGCTGTTCTCCACCCTTGTCCACATGCCGTCTTCTTTGACCATGTGCGTGCCTGATACTTGTATGCCTTTGTACTCGTATAAGTTGTCTATCAAGAACTTCGCTGTTGCGAACACTTTGCCGCCAACCGCTACTCTATCACCCAGTTCGACTTGTTCAACTGGCTTGAATGAACCATCCGCCATTGTTATCGGTGTGCCTGCAATGAAACAACCACCACCACCAGATCCACCGCCACCTGAACTAGAACTACCGTTGCTGTCACCAAAGCCTGCGGCTGTCGACACGAAAGTCACGCCCGAGTTGAACAATGCCTTCCATGCTCCACCAATCTTAACATAACCTGCTGTGATCTGCTTCCATGCACCACCGACTTTGAAAAAAGCCTGTTCTATAGACTTCCATGCTCCTCCAACTTTGAATTCTCCTTGCACACCTATGTTGAATATCACTACCGCTTTACCATCTGCTCCTGACGAACTTGGTTGTCCGCCTACCGCAATTCCTGAACTGTAATATGCTGATCCCGTGCCACCCGGAGTTACTCCGGATCCGTTATCTTGTGTGCCACCGGCCGCGTTGTTGGATCCTGACTTACCGCCAGTACCGCCCGCATCTCCTGTTCCTGCGTCACCAGAAGTACCGCCATCGACACCACCTCCGCCGGCTCCACCACCACCTCCGTCTCCGGAGTGGTCCTTGCCGTCTTCTCCCAGTGTGCCTGGTGAATTACCTGTTGCTGTGTTTGTGTTTACCCCTGCTGTTCCATTAGAGCCTTGTCCTGCGCCTGCTCCTCCACCGCCGCCTCCTGCGACTGCAATGTCTGTTCCGTCAATCCTTACTAGAGTGGCTCCTCCGCCGCCTCCGCCTGAACCCGAGTATGGGTTTGGTCCAGCGTTACCGCCTTCTCCACCTGAATAACCTGTTTTGCTTTTTCCGTTAGTGCCACCTGGTGCACCGCCACCTGAACTACCACCTGCTCCACCACCACCCACTGCCACTTCCAGCGTGGTGTTGACCTGTGCTGATGATATGGTTATCGTGGACGATGTAACGTAATGTCCTGCGGCTCCTGTGCCTCCTGGGCCTCCCGCATCTGAACTTCCACCACCTCCAGCGCCGCCCCAGAGATGTACATCTATAGATGTAGTGCCTGGTGGAATCGTTGCCTGTTGTAGAGTACCTGTGTAGTTGAATGTCTTAGTGACTGCGACCATTTGGGATTACGCCTCCCTTACGAACCAAAGATCCCCGTTTGAACCTTGTCCAGATGTTGGTGCCGAAGTCTCAACGTATCTGTTTCCTGCGATACTGTTACTGCTGTCATCTGAGATTGTAGATCCACCCCAAAGTTTTAATGATTTGGCCACCTGTCCTGTAGTTGGAACCGAGGTGCTTGATGTACTTGTAGATGACGTGATGTCTGAACCTACTGCGGCCAAACTTACGTTGGTCACTGTCAACAAACCTGCCGCCGTAGTTTTAAGAACTTTTTCTTTTGCCGCGTTGCCGTCTGCAACTGCATCTGCTAATCTAATAATCTGCGAATAACTTTCATTTTCACCAGCCGCCCAGTAGTTCTCTGACACGTCGTAAAACAATCTCGCATCGTCAGTGTCTGTTGTTTCAACAATTATACCCGAATCTGCTTCGGAGTTACCCGTGTTTAATTTTAAGAAAGCATCATTTACAATGTTGATCTCACTCGAACTGTTTTCAAATTCTCCAGTGATTGTCAAGTTACCTGTGATTGTTGTATTGCCTGTGATTGTTGTCACACCTGTCAAAGCGATGTTACCTGACGCACCTTCAAACGACAATGGAGTCTTTGTAACGCCACCATCATTGATTGTGAAACTTAGATCTTTATCTTGAGAAGTCTGTGCTACTGTTACATCATTGCTTGATACAGTTATGCTTAATTCTTGTGCATCACCTATGATCACACCCCCATCTGCATCAACTGTGAGTGCACCTGTTGTTGTGTCTGCCGCATCTGCCCTTAAAAAATTTCCGCCTGCAATGAGTGTACCTGATGTGTTTGTTGTTGATGACACATCGATAGTAGCCGCCTGTGTGTTAGTACCTTCAAACACTGCACTCAACGTTGAGTTAAGTGTTAGGCCTGCTTTGATTTCTGCGAAACCTGATTGTGTAACACTCGGAGTGAATGTTTCTTTGGACACTATGCAAACCCTTGTGTTGCCTGCGTACATAGAAGAAACAACCTTGTTGCCTCCCGAACTTGCTAACGTTTCTATTTTCCATCCTGACAATGTCTGTCCTGATGTGTAAACCGGTCCAACCAACAACCACGCACTTCCTGTGTACACAAATACTTGGTCGTTTGCTGTGTCATGCCATAGGTCACCCGCTGATGGTGATGTCGGTTCGCTTGAACTAGATTTTGAACCACCCGTGGGTTTGAAACTCGTGCCGTCGTAAACTTTTAACTGGTTTGTTGTTGTGTCGAACCACAGTTCACCTTTGAGTGGTGCTGTGGGTGCCGCGGTCGAAGCCGCATTCTCTAATAATTTTACAAGATTCTCGTTTAAACCTTCACCAAAACCTGAATATGACTTTCCAAACAACTGCAACGAAGTGGTGTTGTCCACTGTTCCGTCTGTGATCGTTGTTACTACTGTTCCGTCTGTTTTGTTAATTGTGTACGCCATTTGCTTATATTTAGCACCTTCCCACTACTATATTAATTGTGCCTATTTCGTCAGAATCGTAATTCTCTAACGCTTTTCCTATCACTTCACCTACCTGTGGGTCATGTGTTTTCTTGGCAACACCGTTGTTTGCCGGATCTGTTGATAACATATCACCTTTTACAATGTGTCCTATCACTTTGCAAGGCACTTTACCCATTAATGCTACCGGTTGTCCCGCTGATTCTGAATTCATCAAGTAAGCAGGTTTTTCACTTATCACGCCTGCCACCCTTGGGTCATTTCCTTCGGTGGATATAGTGACTTCCTTGTCTCCTCCGAACACTACAACAGTACCCACTTCGTATTCCGCGTCGGTCTCATACACCTCCGCCAAGTCAGCGTACTGCGCCGATGTTGCTTTTGCGTATACAGTGTTGTATCCTTTTGAACTTGTTCCTATGTCGTATGAAGCATCTGTGTCTGGCAGTATCGCTTTCGATGTTAGATTGCCTCCCATTGTCAAAGTGCCCATTGTGTTGGCGCCTGAACTTGTTAGGTTACCTGCGACGTTTCCTGTGACAGAAGTTTCAAGTGAGGTTGCTTTTATAGTACCGCTTACTTCTAATTTGGCTGTAGGTGTGGTTGTTCCTATACCAACTCTTGATTCAGAACCGTCTATGGTCATCACAGTGGTTGTTGTTCCACCATCGTTGACCTTGAATGTGATGTCTGTGTTTGGCACGGTATTGGCTATGATACCACCCGATGAATCTACCGTTAATGTCATGTCACTGTCTACTCCAACTATGACACCACCATCATTGGCCACACTTATTGTGCCTGATGTTGTGTCATTGGCATTTGATCGTAAGTAGTTTTCCGCCGCAACACCGCCCAGTGCATCTGAGTCTGTGGCCGTTCCTTGGAACTTGTTGCCTGAAATTGCTGTAGATAAAGTGATACCTTTCTTTATAGTTGCGAATCCAGATATAGAAACTTTTGGGGTGAACTCGTCTTCCGAAATGATTGCTATCAAGTTACCGTCATTGAATAATTTAGTGATGTTTTGATTTGCATCACTAGAATCTAGTATTGTGTCGTACGTGAAACCATTAGTTGTTCCTGTGGAACTAGGTGGACCTACCAACACAGACGATGTGCCGTTGTAAAAGTACATCTGTCCCGTGTCTGAATCTATCCAGATGTCTCCCGAGGCCAGGTTGGCCGGTGCAGTTGATTGATATGGTGCACTGCCTCCAGCGGTTTGGAATGCAGTTCCGTTGTACACTTGTAATTTTGAATTTGTTGAATCCCACCAAAGTTGTCCTTGTATTGGTTTGGAAGGTGCTGATGTGTTTGAGAAATTTTCTAGAAGATGCAGGAAGTTCTCTGCTATGCTTTCTCCGTATCCAGCATACCCTTTTCCAACGAAACTGAGATCAGTCTGTGTGTTTACCACACCATCCTGTACAGTGTATGAGTTCGGTGACGCTGAACTATTTGTCTTGTTAACAGTGTATGCCATTAGTATCCTGTGTTACCACCTGATGTCGTTCCACTAACTGTGTTGGATGTTGACAGTGCTGTTGAACTAGTCTCAGTGAATGTTGTTAAACTCTGTATCCTTAATGTGTAATCAATCTGTATAAGTCTGTTCAATGACTTCTGTACCGGGTGGAATATTACGTGTGTCAATAATTTATTAGTTGAACCGTTCTCTGTTCCTTCCCAACTCTTAAGTCCTAGTTCGTCAAAAACATAATCACCATTGAAATCTGTTGTGTTATCAAATGCCGCCTGTCCTGTCGGCTCGCCGTAGTCTAATGTACAAGTGACTACTATGTCAGTGTACTTGTTACCTGCAGTGTGTCTAACTTCCATCTTGTTTCTGGTTGTGTCTTTGTTGGTTGCAGAATTGTCATCTATTACTTTGTAATAAGTTTGATTATAAAGTGATGCATTTGTGCCTGTTGAGTTTGGAGTAAGATATGTTATTATACCTGTTGGATCAACGCTCGTACCACCATTGCCCAGTGCAATCTCATGTACAAAGCCTGTTGTCTTGTTTGCTAAAGAATTAGCAAGTGCCTGAGACATGTTCTCGTAGTGTATCGCATTTCTTTTGTCCACGATAACCTCACCTGTCTCTGGATCTGAAATCTTTATGTGGCCCGTCATCATAACACCCGTGTTATCCTGAGGCTTTTTGTTCTCTTCTTTTGCTTCTGTGGGTTTGTTGTCCTGTGTCATCTAGTGTATTTATTCAGGTGAGTTTGTAGGCTCGTTAGCAATGAATTTAGCCTGTTGTGTGCCGGAAGCCTGTAATCCTTTACCATCTGCTGGATTACCATCTAGTGCCGTGTACCATACCTGTCCTTTCTTGTGTAAAATTTTAACCTGTGTTCCTGAAGCAGGTGCAGAGCTCAATGTTACTGCTGTTGTGCTTCCGTCCACAGAATAGTTAATAGTCGATCCATCCTCGCTAGTGAGCAACAATCGTTGGCCACCAATGAATATGTCTAACTCACTAGCGGATGATGGTGCTTGTGATAGTGCAAACGTCAACGTACTGCCGTCACCTGTGAAGGTGTTGGTGTACACTGTGTCCGCATAAGGGATGGTTTGAGTACCAGACGCATCTACCACTTCCGTGCCTGATCCATGCTCCTTAATTCCTGTTCCAAGAGTTCCACGTCTTAATTGACTCAACACGTTGTCTGTCTTGATAAAATATTCAATTCTTTCTTTGTCTATGAACACAACGCCTGGGGTGTTGCTGGCAATATCTGGTGTAGGCAATACACTACCATCTTCCACAGTAAATGTCTGTGTGCTTTCTGTCATGTCCAGTGTTAATTTTGTTGTTGCTGTTTTTGATATACGTTTGTAGAACGTCCTGTTAAGCATGTCTTTGAATATCCTGAATCCCGTGGCATTTACCGCTGAATCCACCGCAAAGTACATCACATCAAGCCTGTCGGATGATGAGATCGTTCTGCCATTGATTGTTATTGTGTTTCCACTGACCGTGTAATCACTTGCCTGTATTAATTGTTGTCCATTCAACCAAACATACGTGTATCCTGCATCAAGGGTGTCAAATCTTAGTTTGAACACACCATTACTTCTGCCTTCTAACACTTCTCTTCTTTGCTTCATGCCTAGAGCGTTGTTGAATGTCGTGACTGATAATACATCACTAGAACTCAAACTGTAAGGTGATGTAATTGCACTTGGTACTAATATTATATCAGTCCCCTCATTGAAATACTGATGATCAACTAAGGTTGAAATACATATCACATCCGTAGTAGTCGGTACGTGTGCAGTAACAAATTCAACATTTTGATTCCCAACATCCACAGTGTAATGTGTGCTCAAATCTTTCTTGACACCGTTTACGAAAACCTGTACTTCACTTGCACTCGAAATAGTTTTAGCAGGATCCACCGTTGAGTCATCTTCCAATCCTGAAACCACACCATACGTGTAAGTGCTTCCATCTCCCAAGTAATAAGTGTTGTCTGGTCCACGTAGCACCCTACCATTGACTTCTACCGTTGTAAGACCAGAGAACGGTCCTATTGCACCAGGTGGATATGTCAAAGTGTATCTGTTTGTTGAACCATCATATGTTATGGATTGGTTTCTGACACTTGCATAACTTCGTGTAGATGTTGCTGACTTGTTGAAACCGGCTATCTGTATATAAGAACTTGCTTCAGGAGCCGAGTCGAACACGACTGTGATTGTGTTGGCCGAAGTGGTAGTCGAGTATGCAGTTGTTGGCACACCGTCCACTGTGACATAGATGTCAGAAGATGTTGAATCTAAATTAAATTCACCTCTAGTTGAAGTAAGGAATGTAGTAGTACTCCCGTCTCCTGTGAATGAATTCAACACTCTGTAATTTTCTCCGGATATAGCAAACACTTTCGTTGATATCTGTGTGTGATTTGCAGGTGCCGTGTCAAATGTAATTGTTTTGTTTGCAACATTGATTGAATAATCAGACACTGTTGAATCTAATGCACTGCCTTTCTGTACCACACCGTCAACTGCAACAGTCACTGACCCAAGTGAGCCAGGATAGTCACCTATGCTGAATGTTGTTGTGCTTCCGTTACCTCTGTGATTCATCTCACTGATGAATGGCACGCCAGACTCCGGTGACGTGTAAACTTTTATGTCCAATGTATCAAACAACTGGCCTGGCACAGTTTCTTCAGGTGCATAACTTGTGTCCGGAGATACAAACTCGTCGCCTTCTAAAACTATATCACTCGGTGCATGGCCCAACGCTGATGTGAAAAGTCCACCTTTGACTATAGAGTCCAATGTCCTATCATCTGTCGGAGTAAGCACACCGTCGTCATCGAAAGGGATGAACTCAACTAATGCGTTCTCTTCTGGTGTCTCACTGATTGTGAAAGTCGCTGTAGACCCGTCACCCCTGATTACATCTGATAATTTTTTCCTTGTGCTGTCGTCTTGTGTCAAGTATACCTGATATACTTCTGAAGTTGCTGGTGCAATGTCAAATGTGTACGCCGCTGTTGAACCATCTGCCCTGAACGCCTTGACTCTCGAGTCTCCGTAGTTGTCCCATGGGAAGTCATACCAACCCGCTTTGTCCCAACCTGCTTCTTGGTTGAATAGTAGGCCTGTAACCATGGTACCACCATAGTCAACACCTGTCATCAATTGATCTAGTTCATTACCTGGCATTTCAGAGCCTGGCGTGTAGAAACCTTTCGTCCTGTCTGCCGCTGTAAGTCCTGTCTCGTCACCGTACACCTTGTACACACTTCCTATGTTGTCATCGAAGTCTGTGCTTGAAGTGAATGCGTTTGTAACTTTGTACAGTTGATTGTTGTATCTTAGTAAATCGTTGTAAGCGTATGCTGTTGATGCCGTCCAATCAACAACACGTGAAGTGCTTGAAACCCTGTCAAATTTTATAGTTGTGTCAAAGTCTCTTACAAGGTCGTTGTTTAGGTTGGCATATGCTTTGGCAGTGTCTGTTGGTGTCGTTCCGTCTGTCTTACCACCTGATATAACAACCGTCGGTGTTGCTGTGTAGTTCGCACCTTTACCTGTCACATTTATTTTTGTTACTGCTCCACCTTGTATGATAGCAGTGGCAGTTGCCGCAGTGGTCGTTGGTGTAACATATATCTTGAACGTGCCTGATTTATCGCCCTGTGCTTCACTGGTTGATGCTGTAGGACCATAGAATGTGTCGGTGTACCCGTCAAAAGTATAAGTTTTGGTTGTGCCTGAGCCTGAATTCTGTGTGTCATATATCTCTGCCTGTTGCTTACTAGTGAATAAGGGATAGTAGTAACCGAACTGTCCGCTTGTAGCACCAGAGGAACTAGTCGCCTGTATCTGGAAAGGTCCCGTTGATCCCGTAGTTCCGCCTAGAATAGTCACTGTCGGTGCCACTTCGTATCCTGAGCCACCTGCTGTGACAGTTATCGACTGCACATATTTCTTATGGTAGTCATACCACATCTGATACGGATACTCCGTCAATTTCGCTGTGTCTAAATCAACGTTGAGACTCCTGATTTTGCCTGTTGTGGCATCATAAAAAGTTGGATTATCAAAGTCAGAGAATATACCGTCTTGTGTTTCAGTCTTGTCATAGGCAAGTTTGTACTCCCTCAATTTTGTATGGAATGGCTTCACTTCATTGATGTAACTCTCGATCCAACTGTCAGTGCCTGTTGTGTAGGTCTTCCTCTGGTCCAGTTGCCTCACAGAATTTTTTGCATTTATAAACGATGTCTTAAACATCCAGTCCACATATGTCTGTTCAGAAAGTACTTTTCTCAGTCCTGTAAAAAACAATGTGTTGTATTCACCTGCTAGGTCATTAATGAATAGATCATCTCTCAGTGCAGTCAAAACCTTCCTGGTCTCTATGCTTGGTTCCTGATCAAAGAAGTTGTCATCGAAATTGTCCTGTCCTGCGAATCCTGATCCGTCCTGGCTGTAGTCGTAAAGTTTAGTGCTTAACCTGATGGTCCCATTTTCTGTCCCAACATTTTCCCATCCGTCTGCTGTCCTCATAAACAGTTTCCAGCCACCTGTGTCCGCACTTGTCACTTTCACATGTTTACCTATCGCAAGATCCAGTGTGTCCAATTCGTACTGGTACGTGACCTGTTTGTCGATCTTGGTATTGTCATCATGCACCATGTCACCGTCTGTCTTGTACCAATCAGTGTAACTCCAGTATGCAGAAGTGTTGTAAGTTTGTATTTTGGTCCTTGACCATTCCGTGCCATCCCAGGTGTATATCGCCCAGTAGTTGTTGGCTGTCTCGTCTGCCGTGACCAAGTAATTCACTGTTCCTGAAAGATCTGCTGTGTTTATGTAAGTCAAATCAGCATATGTTTCCACCGAAGCGTCCCATTCGCCACTCTGTGCTGTGGGTTGTGGATCTTGGGAATCCAAGTTTGTTAGATTGACCTGTCCCACCAATTGATTGTTCTTCAAGACACTGTTTGCGTAATCTATGATCTCTTTCAGGGCATCATACCTGTCAACATACCAACTCTGTCTTGGTCTGATGTTGTTGCCGTATCTCTCATTTACCGGCAGGTTCACATCTGGAACTAAGTCACCTGCAGAATTTTTACCTATCAACGAATCCCACCAACGTGTCTCTGTCTGAAGTCCTGGCCTGTAGTCAGCATCGCCTTCCTTGACTAATTTCCATATGCTGTGTGAATCTCCCTCGAACGTATTTGTTCTTATATCTACATTCAGTACTATATCGTCATTGGTTAAATTTGTAACATTATTCAATAATAATTTGTTAGTGTCTGTGACAGAATAATATTTGGTGTCAAACGCCTTCGGGTTTGTGATCAAGTTGGCAACAAAGGCCACTGTGTTCTTCCTGTGTTGGTGAGCGTGCCTGTCACCCCTTGTATGGTGGCCTGTTGGCAATGTTGTCTTGTCTTTGACCCAGTAGTAGTAATAGTTGACAAATGTGTCTAATCTCGAATCATATTTCTGAACCACTGTGTATCGAGAGTCATCACCATATAATGCTGTGCCTGATATCGTTGAACTTGTTCCTTCGACCCTGTTGTCCCATTCACTCGGTAGGAGCCTTGACTCGACCCATTCATAAACATCTATGCTTGAACCTGGGAACGTCTGTCCCCAATGATTTTGCTTGTATTCCTGTGTGTCTTGTTCGTACCACAACCATTTCACCGTTGATAGATCCCACCATACCTCTCCTACGTGTGTCTCCGCCCATGGTGTTTTAAGGTCGGCTTTGTCCCCCACGTTGTAGGTCGCTGGATCCCACGCAGTCTTGATGTCGATCTCCCTGTCTGCTAAACCAAGTATTCTGCCTTTTATAGGATCATACAAATCATAATAGTCTTGTAATTGTTTTGTTTTTTTATTGAATTCAAAAACTTTGCCCAGTTTATCAGTGTCCATCAACGCCGTTTCAGTGACTAGGTTATTCCATGCATATTGACCATTCACTGTGAGATCGTAACACGCGACAGTACCATCGTTTACTACCTTGGTGCTTCCGTCTGATGTTGTGTTGCCGTCGTCTTTTGGTGCTCCAACGAAAACGGAATTGTCAATCATGCAAACGCCTCTTCCAAAGTCATCGTCTGCTGTGACATTGTCTGTCATCAATCTGTCATCCACGATGTATTTTGTGTTGTACATGGTTGCCGTGAACGCACCTCCGGATTCTGTGTTGCTGTCAACTATAGTAGTATCCTGTAGATCAAAGGTCGTCTCGCCTGCGTCAAATTTCATCTCCCTAGAGCTCGCAAATTTTTCTGCACCTATTATAATCCTTGTACCATTATTATTAATATCTAAACTTGTACCAAACTTGATGTTGGTACTTGATTCAGGTGCAGTTATGGTCTGTTGTAAGGTGTAAGTGTTTGTTGAATCGTCTGCGTTCCATTTGTAGTAGTATATGGCCCCCGCATCTGGATGTGTAGTGCCATCAACACCTGGTGCACCTATGATAAGTGTAGTGCCATCCTTGCTCATTGCTATGGATTCACCAAACGCTGTGTTTATGCTTGACCCGTCTGACGCCACACCTGTCAAGGTCTGTGCCAGTGCGAATGAATTCTGTGTGCTACCATCATTGCTTTGTGATGTCTTGATGAATATCTCTACCTTGCCTGCATTGCCTGGTGCAAGTGAACTTACTGCCAGAATATCACCGTTGTCGTTGGCCTGTATCCTGTGTCCAAATCTCTGTCCTGACCCACCCGCCGGTGCTTCTATGGTGTAGTCCTGTGTCCAAGTGTCGTATGTTGATCCGTCTGCACCAATTCCCCACGTGTACATGTACACCCGACCCTTGTCGTTGTCATGACCTGGTGCTGATACGAACATGTATTTGTCAGGGGTTGATCTAACAGAACTAGCGCCAGGTTCCGAAACCTTATGTGCCCACCCAAAGTTGGCATTCTCATTCAACGTGGAACCATCTGTAGGTGCTCTCACTGTGTCTAGTATTCCATACTTGAATGTGCTTTGATCCCATATGTAGACCTTGACCAGCCCTGAATCAATAAATCTTGTGCTTCCATCGGCGCCAACTGCATTGGTGTATGGTGCTCCTGCGACCACAAAGTTCTCGTCAGTACTGATCGACAGAGACTCTCCCAGCCTGCTGGTGTTGTCGTTGTTGTCTGTCATGGTGGCTGTTGACTGCGTCTGTAATGTTGCTCCTGCTTCTGTGGAAGATCTAAACAGGAAGTGTACCTCACCTTGGCCTTTGCCTGGTGCGGACGCAATCACCGTCCTTCCGTCATTACGTGCCACGATCCTGTGTCCAAACTCCTGCTCTGCTGTGCTGGCGTCTGGCGATAAGACTATCGCTGTGGTGTACGGATCTTGCTTCTCGTAAACACGCCACAATCCTGAACTGTCCGCATCTGCGAACACTTTGTCTCCCGGCTGTTCTATAGCGTCATCCTTGTCTGTGTAATTTTCAAAATCTATCAGGTCGTTGACGTTGTCCATTGACGCTAATCTCACAGACACGAACTTGTAGATGTTTCCGTAACTGTCTGCCGTTGACCCGTCCTCAAGTGCGGGAATGAATCCCACATTGCCGTCATAATCTATGATCACTGTCTTGTGGTCCGGCGTTGCACTGACCTGGTACACACCATTAAGTGTTGCTTCCTCGCTGTTTGATATTGCAAAATAATCTGCCTGTGTGGTCGTTGACCCTGCCGTCAGGTTGTGGGAGCCAGTGAACGTGATCTCCAACTGTGAGGCATCGTTTATCAAGTGTAGATCTGCTATCTTTATACTTGCACTCGTGATCCTGAAAACGTCCCAATCCCTGTTGCTTTTGTTGGCAACCCATATTAGATCATTGGTTGATATAGCATTCATGTCCAAGTTGAGGATCTCTTCTATGTTGAACGCTGTGTGCTGTACCTGTTGTGGTTGAGGATACCCTGCGGTCTTAAAGACCTGTGCTGTGTCCCTGCTGACCCCTTCCTTGGTGTAGTCCAATCTATGGAATGTGGTAGATGCCGTGTACTCAACTGGCTTGTAGTAGAAGTTGTCTTTGACTATGGCATCTGATCTTGCATATTCTACCGTGTCATTGGTTGTGTCCAACAACTCTATGCTCTGTGGATTTGCCGTGATCTCGTCGTCTTTCAACGTGATCTGTATGTTCTGTATTGAATCTGTGTTACCAAAGTTACCTGTACGAATCATCCATTCCGGATACAGGTCCAGCGTGATGTCCTCTCCCTCATACTTGGCCTTCAAGATCTTGTCTATGGCGTTCTGTGTGCCCTTCTCCCTGATGTAGCCTTGGTAGAACTTGTACTGCGACACGTCATTGACGAAAAGGTTCTCCAGGTAGTCCCTAGACTGGTATCCTGTGAGCCTCTGGGCCAACTGCTGTTGCGATTCGTCGAAGTTGTTGGTCTCTAAATCATAGAAGTCGTTGAACTGTGCTATCTTGTACTCGAAGTTGGGTATTAACTGTGGTGCTGGTTTCTCATCTTTGAGTGTCCAGTTGGTTTTTTCAAAAGTGGCACCCGAGTTGTGATTGGTTTTTGCCACGTAGAACTTGCCTTGGTACTCTACGCTGTCGCCGATCCTGTAGTCTGTGTTGGCAGTCCAGTATGTGACCTGTGCGGCGTCAAATACGAAGCCAGGTGCGTAGTAGTCTCCATTCCATCCTGCTGTCTTCCAACCCACCAGTTTCAGTCTCTGTTGTCTGAATCCTGTGAATGGATCATAAATGATGTCAGCGAACACTGTGCTGTTGTCGAACAACAGTACGTGTTCCTTCTGTACGGTGTTCAGTGCTATGTTGTACAGTCCAACCGTGTCGGACTTGATCCCCAGTTCAAAAGTCTTGCCAATTCGCTTGGTTGATATCTCACTGATGTCTATCTTCCTGCCTCCCGAGTCTAGTAGTGAATAGTCACCTGCCAGGTTCTTCAGTTTCCCAACAATGCTGTTGTTGGTGTCTAGTTCGAAACCATCAGCGGCCGGAGAAACAGTTATCGCTGATCCTGGAGCCCATTCCTGTGTGGTCCAGAATAAAAATTCTCGTACAGCATTTGACCAGTTCAGTGTTTCTTTGAGTTCGTTCGAGAACTTGTTGAATCGGAATCCTTGTGATTCAAGCCATTGTCCATAGCCAAACAAGAAGTCTGTAACGTCCTGTATGGTGTCAAACACGTGACCATATGGTATGGTCTGCGTGGTTTCTTGGTATGCAGTGTATTGTCTGACTACTGTCGACCCCTCGATCGATACCGCTGTGGCCGTCGTGGTCTTGACCGGATAGTTGAAATTGAAATATGGTTTGGTAGTGCTGTAACCCAACACCTTGTATCCGCCCAGTAATGTAGATCCATCCTGGCTGATATCTGTGTTGTACTCGATCAGCACACCAGAATATTGGTAACTCTCTACAGGATTTGATGTCCTGAAAAGTATCTTGTAGTTTTCATCTGGTATGAATTTTGACCCTGACTTAGATCCCGGAGACACGCTGTCTGTTAAGATCTTTATATTGGCTTTGTCTGTGAATCCGCCCAACTTGTACGATAGTTGTACAGATAAGTTCTTCATTTTATCATAATAAAAAGTTTTAGTGTCTAGGTTCCTTGATATCAAATAATTGATCACAAAGGGTTGATATCCTGCCGTCTGGTATCTTGTCGTTACACCTGTTGCTGTATTTGTTTCTGTTTCCAGATGATATTTCGCTGTTGCCAGTGTGTTCCTGATACCAGTCTCTGTGTTGATCTGGTTGCCTGCAACGTTAGTCGTTAATCTGGATGGATCAAATAAATTTGAGAAGAACTTAGCCGGTTTAGTCAGTACCAATGTCTTTATGACCGTGAATGGGTAAGCACTGGATCTCCTCCATGCCGTCTCCGCTGGTGCTTGATCGCCAAACTTCCATGCATTCTGCCTTCCTGGTATATCAAAATTGTCAACTAGTCCCGCCGCCAATGGATCTAGTAGGTTACCCGATGCATCAACAGGTAGGTAGTTCCTGATCAAAGGCTTGCCGTATCTGCCAGGCTCAGTTGCTATCGCGTTCCATAAGACATCATTGCCTGATGTGTATGGAGCAGTTCCGTAGGTAGCGTCCCACGTGCTAGGCTTCTCTGAATGACCCAACATCTCCCATGGTCTGACATGCGGAGCATCTGTGTCGTAGAAATATTTGTATATGCCTCTCCAGTATCCTGGTAAGTTTTCATTTATCAGTCTGCCTTTTGATCTAGCATAGTTGTACGTAAATGGTGATCCTTCTGTGAACGCTGTGTTGTTGATGTACTGCACATTGTTGCGACCTGCCCACTGATAGAAATCAGGTCCCATCACCCCGTCCACTTCTTGTAGCGTGTATTCCGTTGATGTGAAAGCACTTGGCAACACATCGTGTAAGTCTACCAAAGTGGCATCGTAGGTCACCTTGATGTTGTTGTAAATTCTTTTTTCCAACTCTAATATTAAATCATCACGTTCATCTCCATACGCCTTGATTATGGAACCGTCGTGCTTACGGATAACCGCTGTGTCTGTGAGATACGTAGTGTCTGTGAATGTCTCCGGTGTGAACTTGGGATACATTCCCAGTTTAGTCGGTGACGGTGGCATGTAACTGCCCGTGGTGTCTGCGTAATCTTTGATCAAGATCTTATCGCCTTCGGCCAATGCCTTGCTAATGTTGACACTATCGTCTGTTGTGCTGAAAGTGTAATCTGTTCCTAATAATAACTGAACGTCATTGAGATAAACGTATACTGCTCTATTGCTCAATGTTGTGATGTTGTGTTGTGAGTCGAGAGCATACTCGGTCTGAGATGATCCCATCACTGTGTACGATCTCGTTGAAACATTTTCTCCCCACCCTAACATGTCCTCATAAAAGAATGGAAACGTGCTGTTCCTTCCTGGTGTTATGGCTGTTATAATTTCATCGACTCTGTCCGCGGCCACGCCTTCGTAAGCAGTGCCTGTGGCGTGTGTCAAGAAAGCATTGTACCATTTCTCGTATTCCTGGCTGACATAATCTATCGATGAAGTTACGTTGGAATTCTGATCCACCAACCCAAATATGGCTGGGAGCAATGGCCCTTCGTGTTGGTGTATGCTACCGCCCTTCAATCTCGCATCTGGTTTATCTCGTAGATTCGAAACTCCTGGTATCGCCCCTGTGACATCTTGATTCTTGTCAAGTATATCTCTGACATGGGCCAGTATCTGTCCAAATGTGAATGTGCCTAACTGTTGGTTGAGACTGTTTGTCGCTAAATTTTCCGGTATCTCGTATATACCCTTTTCAGCAATCTTGTCAGTACTGCTGTGTCCTGCTATCCTGATCTGATCATCGACTTCAAGGGCAGTATTAAATTTTACGTATTTGTTTTTTGTTCCTGTTTCTAGTGTGTAATCGGTGGTCAGTGTCTTACGCGAACCGTTTACAGAAACTGATACTTCAAGATCGGTTAGTTCCGCTGAATCCTTGTAGAAGTCAATCGGGAAAAACTGCTTCTCAGTTGCGTCGACTATGAAAGTCCTGATCACACGCTGTTTGTTTTCCGTCGTCCTTTTGATCCAGGCACTACGTGAATTGTGTGTTGCTCTTCCTGTTGTGTAGTGCAGATGGCCTTCTGCTAAATTTTTTGTTAATGTCTGTGCACCGTCCTTGTAAGTGAACGTTCCCGATGTGTGGTCCGATTCAAAGACTATGTCGCCCACATTGTTGATTGTGTTGTACTTGACTTTGATTCCCAACACTGTGTCCTTGGTTGCCGTGTCCGACGTTGCGAAAGCGAACACTTTTGCTCCTGCGAAGGTTGAGTTGGGATATGCTGTGGCATCATCGAACGAGATGTGATTGTTGTCCCACATACCGAACAGAGGTTGCTGATTTACTCCTGTTTTCTGTTGTGCTTCCTTGAAAGTCTCTGTTGTTGAATCATAGTAAAAAGATTTGCCTTGATTATTTGTTCCAAATTCGATGAAAATTGAATCGTTTGCGGTGGGTGTGGCATCCGACGCTTCGGTCAAGTTAATGACTTGCGTGGAATCTCCCGCTGTCACAAAGTTGACGTCATATATCTTGTTCTTTACTATTGGATCTGTGTCCGCCGCAAATATGACTCTCATTCCGTCTGCTAGTGCCAGTCCATCAATGATGTAGCCTGTCTGTTTGACCACTGTGCTGAATGCGTCCGTTGTGACTGTGTCATACAGTGTGATGGATCTTTTGGCCACAGTGCCATGATTGTATAATGCAAGTCCAGAGTCAAATTCTATGATCGGTCTCTTTGCTCTGTCATCTTCATCAAGGACGGGAGTGAATCCACCGACCCTCGCAGTTTCCTCTATGACGGATTTATGGAACCATCTGTTGTATCTTGACCAGGCATTCTGATCACGTGAGTCTCTCTTGATCGTCATGTAATCTTTGTTTTCTGGTGTGTAGAACGCTTTGGCGTATGGACGTGAATCGTATCCTGCTTGATCATACAGTAGCGTAGATTCAGTGGCATAACTGCCTGGTGTGATAAGATCCTCCACATCGGTTAATGTTATGGCATCACCAACACCCTCTACGTAGTATTCCTTGTCTTGATAAGAACTTGTCACTAGGGAATTTGTGAATTTTATCTTCATACCGTTTGATAGGTCCAGAGTTCTAATACTGTAATTCTTGACCCCTATGATATCGTCCTCGACATTTATCGCTGTGGTGCTTGTGGCATCTTTTATCTGTAGTATGCCGTACATGGCATCATGGTTGCCACACTGGTAGTATAAAGTGTCTGGTGCACCAGACGTGGGCACGGTGAATGTGACCGTTCCTTCGTCGGCACCGTTGTTAGTGACACCTGTGTCAAATATGGTAGATGTTGATCCGTCTAATGAAACCTTGCTCTTGTAGGGTTCGGTCATTATCCAGAAAGGGTGTCCTTTGGCATTCACACTGAACTTGTATGTGTTGCCTCTGTATAGTGTCAGTATGGGATTGTTCTCATTCTCCCTGTGTGTGAACTCGTATGCTGATTGACTGTTGTTTTTTACACTGTATTCCGCTACCACACTTGGTCCAACAGAATCAATTTCAATAGAGCTAGGACCATCCGGCATCCAGTAGTATTCTCTGTAGTTGACTAATTTGTCGTAGTCTATGGCTGGGTTCCAACTGTACACGGTCTCTTTGTTGAGCCTGTCGTGGTTGTTGACCTTGCCTCCCAGATACTTTATCTGGTTTATATAATCATCGTACGTTCCTGTGAACTTGACCTGATCTTCAGGATTCACCGACGTTGTGTCTCTATCCGTGTATGTGACTGCAGGTTCTAACTGATATGCGAATCTGTCCCTGCTTGTTGCGGTGATATATCTATCACTGACACTCCTTGTGTATGCGTCCTGTCTACCAATGTAACCATCCAGCCTCTCCAGTGAACCTTTCTGTACCAACGGATCCATGGTGCTGGCCAGGAACCGCTGGTTAGCGTCCGTCCTGTAGAAAGCGGGTAGGTGCTGTACTGTACGTCTGTACTCGTTCGTGCCCTGTTTGACAACTTCGTTATTTGTTAATGCGTTTGTGGGATTGTCCGCCATTAGTATCCTGACCCACTACTGCCGGTGCTTGAACCGGAACCTGTTGTAGTAGAGCCTGACACTGCTGATCCTGTCGTGGTGTTCGTCGTGGCAGTTGATGTCGATGTGACCACAGTGCCGGAGGCCGCCAGTTGGTTGGCTCCCAGTGCTGTTATGATTGACACATCATCAACGGTGGCCCCACTGATGAAAATTTCGTCTGCCGCTGAGTCAAGTTGGAACAAGGACCCAAAACCCTGTCCTGACTGGTTGGGCACAATAACCGCTGTCAACAAGTCTGGTGCTAGTTGATTGTGTATGTAAGCGGCCAATTCTGTGAAGTAAAAAGTGTCTCCAAAATCCCAGTTGTCTAGTGCGAAGAATTCGTTTATTGAGGCGATCACTCTGGTCTTGATCACTGCATCTGACACATTGGTCTTTGGATTTTTAACAACCTTGAAAGTTGCCTGTAGTTGTTCATCTGCATTTGAACCAAACAAAATTTTGTATTTTACTGGATGGTAAATGATTTGATCAGATAAAGATTTCAATGGGTTAAGTGTGCCTGAGTAATTTATCCTCAACTGGTCTGCTGTGGACACAGTTGGTTTCGATCCACCTTCCTGCAACCAGATTCTGAACAGGTTGTCATAGGTTCTCTCCAACAGATATACGTCAACGATGTTTGATACACTAGGATCAATTCTGGTTTCCTGTCCTGCGTGGTGCTTGTACTGGAAATCAATAGAACCTCTGCCTTTCCTTGCTGTGTAGTCAGTAGTAGTGCTTAAAGTGTTGGTGGTAGAACTGTACTTCTTGATCACGTCCTCGGCACTGTCATAGAAATAAAATAGTTGCCCGTCGGTATAAGTGGACGTGTTTAAATTGATATCAGTTTCTTTTTCAGCAACAACAAAGTTGGTTGATGCGTATGGTCTGAATCTTTCGATGTTGTCATAGGACGTGTACTTTTCAAAGAACACAAATTTAGTAGATTCCGAAAGTGTAGGCTCAACGTAAATGTCAAATATTTCAGGGTTGTCTACTACTCCATCATCATCAGCATCAAAGAATCCAATCTTTACTTTCCTGTTATCCTGGAAACCGTCTGCTTCTGTGACTACGTCAACCACTTGCCACGTGATTGGATATCCAACACTATTGCCCGTTGAAACAATGCTATTGGTCTTCAATATCTTGACTGTGTCCTTGACACTCTTGCCTGTTGTGTAATCGTAAATTTTCTCTTCCACGTCATAATGGAACTTGTTCTGTGATTCAGATTCGAATATGTAATCTAATTTCCTGTACTGCACCGTATATGTATTGCCGTCATTTGTGAACTTGAACCACCAACTAGCATCAGCGTTTGTGCCTGTGGTTGATCCCGCTCCGGCTAAATCAAAGACTGTGCTAGTGCTTAAATTTGTTGATGTTATCACCTTCCATGTTTCTGAATCGACGTCATATCTCAATCCAAATTCCTCGTAAGCCTCTATCCTGTCTTGCAAATCTGTTTCTAGTGTTGATGAAAACGAAGTTGTAAAATTAGGGATTATGGCATTGACCACAGACCCGTTTGGTATGATGTCTGCCAGAGTCACAGGACCTACCCCTGATTCAAGATTGCCAACTCCACCGTTGGCTCCATCAAGCACAACATCTCCTATCTTGGCCCATGCCCTGTCTTCTGCGTTGTCCGTAGTAGAGGTTACTAGTGTACCGTTCAAGAACTTTCTTGTGTCCGGTGATGTGAATTTAACCAAAGCACCTGGTTTAGCGAACTTCATGTTTGAAGTTGCAAAATCACCTATCACCAACGCTCCACCAGAAGTGAAATAACCTGTGTTGGTATTCGTAGATGTTGTAGTTGAATTCCATGTTGCGGAAAGTGTGCTGGCATCTTTAGTTCCGTACTTCAGATAGTAGAACTGCCTAGCATACGCTTCTTTAAGTTTCGCTTCTACAGATGTGTCTATTGTTGACTGTACGTCACTCCTGTTGTTGAAAGTGAATGTGAACTGCTGTAGAGATTCTTCCCTGTATAATATTCCGTCCTCTGCGAACACACTCACGTTAGAATATGCACCGGTTGGATCAAGTATTTCTTTTGCCCTCGATATACCTGATGCCGATCTGTTTACGGATCTCACTTTCACTATTTCCTGTGACGCACTCAAAGGCACCACTTGGTAGTCCTCTGCTGTGATCATCCTGTTCTGTGAATAGTAGACCTGTGCGGCTTTCTCTTTTATTGAATCATTTGATTCGGTCGCCGCTGAATTGTAAACGCTGGCCTTCAAACTTATGCTCATGGTCAAACTCTGCTGTGCACCGTTGGCGTCCGTGTATGGCACGGTCAACTGTACGTTCTGTATGTCCGATGACTGTATCGCATACTTGGCGTTGTCGCTGACCCTGTAGTAGGTCCTGAAACTTCCAAGTGGTATGTTAGAGAAGTTGCCGTCTCCAAACACAAGGTCGATCGCGTCGTTGTTCTTGGTCACCACGTTGTAAGTGTTTCTCTCTGCCTTTGACAGAGAGTTATAAATTGCGTTGTTGCCCGACAGTGATGGAACTTTGGTCCATGACTCTGACAACTGTCCAAACTGATCTAACTTGTACAACCACACGTCTGTGTTGTTGATGTTGGATGCATCCAAAGGTTTGACGTAGTTGGTCACTGACGTGTCCACTGTGAAGTCTGACTGCTGTAGAGTGCCCTGTTTGAACAGGAAGAAGAATCCCGTGTTGTTTGAACTGTCACCAGAACCATCGGTCCTATAGGTGTAGGTCAACCCAGTTCCGGGCACTGGTGAAGATTCGTATATTGAATCAGAATCATTAATAGTGCTGGGCACTATCTCGAATGATCTAGACACGCCTCCCACTGACTTCTGGAATTTGAATATGGGTAGATCCAACTGATTTGAGCTCAGGGTGTAGACCTCTGTGCTGATGCCACCTATTGTGCCTGACTCCCTGGGATTGCCGAACAGTTGTCCTGATTGGTTGGCCGCGTTCAGTATCGCAGTGAACTGCTCCCTGTAGTTTGAGTTTGCTGAATCATTCCAAATAATATTTTGATTTGCTAGATTTGTACCTGTGCTGTCCTGCACGTCCTGTGTGGTGGATATTGAATCTATCTTCAACATTCCTGTGGCTGGTTGATTCCTCTTGGCGTTGTAGTTGATCAATCTCGCCAATCGTAGAACACTATTCCTTCTCTCCGCTGTCTCTAGGAAGTTCTCCCTGGCGTTCAGGTCAACCCTGAATGAAAGTGCCTGTGAGATGTATGCTATGAGATCTATCAGTGCCACGTACTCAGAACTTTCAACGAAATCGTTGAAGTCATCCGGGTAGTTCTCCTTGAGATAGGCCACCATGGTCCTTCTCAAGGTCTCGAAATCGTATGATTTGAAGTCGGCCTGTTGGAAAGCCTGGTAGATCTTCCTCCAATCTTCCGCTACTAATAATCTGTTCTGTCTATCTGTTGTGGCCATTGTAATTACAATGGTATTTATATGTTAGGAAATATGCGTATATTAAGATAGGCGTAACAACGAATTCTCATCGAAGTTGAATCTCAGTTTCTCTGTGATGTTCAGTGGCACATAGGTTATAGTGGCCTGTATGGCTATGCCCTTGTCCGCTTCCGTGACCAAGATCTCTTCCGTGCTGATACGTGGATCTGCGTTGAGATTTGCTGTTATGTCCTCTACAATGGCGTCTTTCAGATCCTCTGTGAATGGTTCGAATATGGCATCATATATTATTGTGCCAAACTCTGGATTCTCCACCCTCTCGCCCTTACGTATGCTCAACCTGTTGATCAGGTCCTGCTTGGCCACCTCGAAGTCATACAGTTTGAAGTTCTTCTTGTCCGCACGTGAACTGAAACCCTTGAAGGTAACTGATTTGTTTGATAAATCGCCTGATCCTGAATCCCCGTATGCCATATGCTATATTTACTCCCTAAAATCTAAAGAAACTCCTCACCGCCGAGATGGCCTGATTTTTCAAGTCTGCAATTTTACCTTGCACGAAATTCATCGCCGCACCTTTTGGATCTTCAAATAATTTTTGTATGTCATTTGCCTTGCTCACGAGCGTGTTGAGATTCTTCACGGGCAGTTTGATCTTGTCGTTGAGTTTGACCACTTTGCCCAGTTTGTCAGACACTGCCTTTATGCTCGGCTGTTTCAACAGTTCCGCCTTGATTATTTTCAGTTCTGTTGCTGACAGTTCCGGGCTGGTTGCCTTGATCTCTGCCATTGCTTCATTTATGAATGCCTTTGTCCTCTGTGTGCTACTCTGCCTGTCATATGGTTCATGGGTGACGAAGTCCGACACAGTGGTCTTGTTCTCGATCTTGTTGGGTTTTCCTTGCGGTAGAGGATTGTCGTCGTCGATGTCTATCAAGCCGTCTGTGACCTTGATGCCTATGGCATCTGGTTTTAGCCAACCAGGCCCCCACGTGCTACTAGCACCCACCGAGTTGAAGTGCACCTGTGATCCTGCCAGGTCTATCCTGCCCTTCGCTCCGTGCAGTTGTGTTCCGTCCGTGAATGAACTTATCCCGTCCCTAGCGTAGTTCCTAACTGAGCCCTTCTGTGAACTGTTCAGTATGCCTTTGTCCCCCATCGCAAACACATAACCTTCCGCGTTCAAGGCCACGTTTGTCTCTGAAGTGAAATTTATGGCACCCTTGGCGTGGAAGTTGATGTTCATGTCTGAGTGTAGGTTGAAGTCCCTACCTGATCTTAAATTTATTCCACCGTCTGAATACACACTGATAGTGCCGTCCTTGGCCATCTCAATGAATGCTTTTCCTGATCCGTTGGCCAAGTACACCACACCCTCCGAGTCGTTCATCAACAGTTGGTGTCCTGAAGCGGTTCTCAATCTTGTGAGTTGGTTGGTGCCGTCTACTGCACCGTCATCCATTACGAAACTGTGTCCAGTTTCTCTTTCAACTAATTCCGGTGATTCACCGAGACCAATATTTCTCGGTGTGCTGTCTTCTTTGATCCTGCCAGGGGTGTTCCAACCAAATACTCGGCTTGGTGATTCCCTACGTGCAGATGAGGTAGTGGTGCCCCTGACTGTGTCTTGCACAAGTCCCTGCGACTGCAGTTGTTCTGCCAATGCGTCGTTAATGGGATAATTCCATTTGTCGGCACTGGCTACAGTGTCGCCCGGATCAAACATGTTTCTATTTTTCTCACCTGCTGGTAAAACATCCGTGCCGTAAAGATCTTTTTTGCTCTGTGCGAAATCTGTGTTGTTGCCGGCGACCCTGGTTTTGTTTGTGGCACCGTGTCCTGGAACCATCTGGTTGGTCAGTGGATCCTGCACACAACCCATCCAAAAGGCGTTTGCGTTTTGATTTTCTCCCTTGGCAAATATCACCAACACCGTGGTGTCTATGTCTGGTGGCACTGCCCACATTCCGTATGACTGCTGTGTGTCCTTGAATGAATAGGGATCTGTCTTAGACACTGTCCTGAGACTCTTGACCCCATAGAACGGTGACAGGTATTGGCACCAAGTGATCTGTGATGGCTTGGGATTAGTGGTGTTGGTCAGTGCTGGTATGTTGACTCCCAGACGTCCCATCCTCAATGGATCCACTGTGGTCTTTACAGTGGCAATGTAGGGACCGGCATCGTTGTCAACGTACTTCTCGTTGAAACTCTTCTGGTTGTCCTGCGAGTCCGTAAATCCCCTGGAATCTGTGTATGACATTATCTATTCATCCCTCTTAAATTTTTTTTTATTTTAGTTACCTCGTTGATTTTCTCACTTACCTTGGTTGTGATGTTCTCTACGGTGCCGTGCCTGGTCCTATTACCTTTGAATTTATTACCAGCATCTGATTTTGCACTTGCTATGATTTCGTTTCCTATCCTTGCTGAGTTGACCAATTCCACTGGTAAACCTTCGCCAGTCTGGTTGTTCATCCTCACACAGGTCAGCGTCTGCATGAACTGTCCATTGTCCATCTTGCTGTCCACTTTTACCACCTGGTACACTCCGCTGAAGAACAGGTTCTCGTCTCTGAATTTTTCTGTGCCTGAAAACATGGTTCCTTCTTTTTCATTTATGTCCGCGGGCAATCTGTATCTGAGATTTATGCAGGTCATGAACTGATCTGCGTTGAAACTGTGTGCCCTATTGTTGAATGGTCCTGTGCCACCGCCGGTTGTTGTTGGGGTTTTGTCTTTTTCCTTGTCATCCACAGGCATGTATATGTCCTGGCATATGTATGCCGGGTCTCCCAGTATGTCCAGTTCTATACGCATCATGTCCGCCTCTGGATTGGTCAGGTAGTCATAGAATTCCTGTGCTTTAAGATTCTCTGGATTGGTCGTGCTAACGGTACTCCTACCCTTGATTATAGACGGATACTGTCTCAATGGTAGTGTGGGCTCTGGGTCTTTTTCCTGGCCAAATGCTTCCAGTATTGTTTGTTTCAAATCCTCTAATATACCTGCCTCGGTTGTGTCCTTGGCTTCCCTCACATTCCTCATGTAATAGGCTGACTTGTAATTAATCCTCAATCCCTGCACATCCAGGTTATCTCCTGTGTACAGGTAATTGTATTCCTTCCGCACGTACTTGGACCAGTCTGTCTTTAGACTCATTCCCGAACCTATCAGTTTCAAGATGTGTATCTTGTAAGGCATGGCACGGTATATTATGGTCTTTGGATGCATCTTGGTTATGTTGTCGAATCGAGTCGTATCAGTCTCTACAGTGGGTTTTACCTTGAACCACGGAACGAAAGGCTCCTTGGCTACATCTTCCTGGAATTTCTTGCTACGGATTATGCTCCGGATCTTGTCTGTGTCGTCCTTGGTCACTGTGTGTCCCAGGCTTGTCAGGTATCCCACCCAGAAGTTCTGCACCAGGCTGAGGTAACCAAACGACTGCCTTACCGCGTCCTCGAAGAATTTAGTTAGTGCGGTGAAACTGTCTGCCTTGGCCGTGCTCTTGTATTGGGTTCCTGTTACCAGTCCCTGTAATTTGTTCGTGGCGGTCTCTTTGTACCCTCCACCAATGTTGATTATCTCATCATGTTGTTCCGCAGTGGAAGTGTTAGCGATGCTGTCCGTGACTGATTGATAATCGAGGCCGTTTTTGGACACTTCGGGATCTATCTTGAATATGTATGTGTCTTTGAATTGCCGTTTGTTTTCTGCTATCTCCTGCTCCATCTGTACGTCAAGTTGTGCGGCAACATCAATGCACCAATCTTCTGCTTTGTTGCCAGCCTGTATCAAACTTGTCCTTGGGAATTTGAATCTGTCGTCGAACCCTAGATCAGTGTACGGGACCGCAACCACGTTGTACTTGGCACCACCCTCGTTCACGTCAAAATCTACACGTGCTATCAGTATGGGTATCTTCCTTACAAGCCCATCGGTGCCGCCTTTCCTTTTGAACCCAAGTGGTCTCCCGTTTTCGTCGAACCCTTTAAATTCTATGGTCAGCAACAATGGTGCGTCCTGGTAGTCCTGGAATCCGTTCAGTGCGGTCGCGGCCCTGACCTTCTCTATCAGTGTGATGCCATAGGGCTCGTGCACCTCGAACTCCATCTTGGTGAAGTTGGCCAGGTTCCTTTCTGCATTTGGTCCCACCGTTGAAAGTATGTTGACGTTCTCAATAAACATGTCATGGCTCCTCTTCAAGATGCTTATGCTGTCCTGATAACGTCCTGTGAAATCTTTGTATGCGTCCCTGACAATCTTGTCATCTGCCTTCGCACCACCTGTGCCCGCAAATATGTCTCCACCACTAGTGAGCTTAGGGTTCTCACCGATGCCTCCAGTACGTGCTATGATGTCATGTGGAGCATTCTTTAAGAAACTGTGATCTCGTATTTCAGACTCTCTGATACCACTGAGGGTGAATATCGTGTTGTAACTGGCGGCCATGTGTAGCGGATTTGTTTCCTTCATGCTTGACGCCATGTTATATTCCTAGATCTGAGTTGACGTTGCTGGGTTTAGGCAACTGTATGGTCACTCCTGGTTTGAAGTCGTATATGGGATCCTCTATCTGGTCTGGGTTACGTTGTGCGAACACCCACCATAGTCTAGGTGATCCATATAGGTCATAGGCCAACAGGTCTGGCCTGTATGCGTATGTCCTCTCGATGGTGTAACTCTGATCATCGTCCTCCGCAGTTATGGTTCTGGGAACAAACGTTTCAAGATTGACCTCATTCTGTGGAGTATTGAAGTATGGTGATGTTGAAGAGTACTTGGCCATTAGATGAATCCTATCTCTCCGTCACCCTTGCCACTCAACTTGCCACGTGCGAATTCTGACAGTGAGAAGTTCTTTACGGACTCTCTGCTGTAGATAGGTGTAACCAGCACTGATATGTTTGACAGTGTTGGTGCCCAGGTCTGTGATGCTCCTTGGTCATTAGACAAGTCAAAACCAGCATCTGGTCCATTCAGTTCTCTGTAGGGTGTGTTTGTCTGTTTGGTGGAGATGTAGTCAATGCCTGGTCTAAGTTCCACGTTGAATGTGTTAACTACAACCGGCACCTTGTTGAACATGTGATCACCATACCCTGACAGGTGCATGATCGGTGGTGGGTTACCTTTGAGTGCTTGTTCCTTACCAAAATACATCTTGGTTATGGTCCTCAGGAAGTTCACAGTGGCCACCCAGTGTTTGGCATCATCTGAATTCTGCACAGGGAACTCTCCGATTATGTTCATGGAATCCACTTGTGAGTTCTGGTACGCCTGGAACGGATAGTTGCTGTGTGTCTGTGCCAACGGATTGTAGTTGGCGGAATGCTGTATCACAACCGCTGGAGTCAATGGCCAGAATATGCCACGTGAAGGCACCAATGGATTCAATAGGTCGTTGTTGGCCAGTATTGAATCGTAGACCGCGTCTGCGCCGTTTGGTATCTGCAGTCTCACACGCCAATCTCTTTTATCACTCCGTCCAGACCATTTTGCCCTGGCCTGCACTATCCTCGAATCCGTGGAAATACCAGCACCCGTTAGCCTGCCCAGGGTCCTGTTGAATATGCCCCCTCCCACGTTCTTCACTATCTTGCCTATGTCTCCGAATGCCATTATATGGTTGCTTTCCTTTGTAAAATTTCGTATACTTTAACTATATTTATAGGCATTATTTTAGGCGCACTTAATTCACCATACGACACGAATCAACACAATATAAAGAGAACAAATTATGAAGAGAGTCAAGTACCTAAACAACCGAGATCTACTGGCACAGATACACGCCAGCAAAAACACCTACTGCTCATACGTCGCACCCGAGGACGCACAGTATGACTTAATAGTGCCAAATTTAAAGAAAGTCAACGCCAGTGCGGTGGCGCAGGCCAGAAAAGCCAAGGCCAAGAGACTCACACAAGAAGCATGGGAGGAAGCCAAAGCGTCAGGACTTAAAAAAATAAAATTAGTGGACTACACTGTCAGTCCCAGGAAGATAGAGAAGACCGATCTCGTGTTCAGGGTCATGATGTTCGATCACGTGCCCATGGATGACGAGCGGAAACGAAATCCCAAGACAACAGCGGACCATCATTCAAAAGTGAACTTCCCTCCATTCCAACACTACAAGTTTGACAAAAAAGGCAAACTGGTGTGTGTGGGCAAAAGCCACTGGGTGGGTGGCATGGACAACGGACACTTCTCTGTGGACCATGGCAAGATGACCAACCAACTGGCCATGATGTACATGAAGTTGTGTGAGAGATATGGTACCAGGGCCAACTGGAGAGGTTACACCTACAACGACGAGATGCAATCACAGGCACTGATGCAGTTGAGTCAGATTGGACTACAGTTTGATGAATCAAAATCAGACAACCCGTTCGCGTACTACACGGCGGCGATCACAAACAGTTTCACGAGGATACTGAACATTGAAAAGAAGAATCAAGCGATCAGAGATGACCTATTGGAGTTCAACGGCATGATGCCTAGTTTCACGAGACAGAATGAGAACGAGACTGCAGGACCGTCATACCAGAAGAGAATGAAGACCGCACACGGTGACGTGCATGAGGTCAACAAGACCACATTAAAGAAATTAAACAAGACGTTAAAGAAAAAAGGCAAACTGGACTCTGATGATTTTGACGACGTGCAATTCAAGAACAAGATAGACATGACCAATCATAAACCAATCGTTAAGAAGAAATGGTAATCCATGGCATTCTTTAAAAAGGTAGCCTGTTTTACGGACATACACTTTGGCCTCAAAGGCAACAGTCGTGTACACAACGATGACTGCGAAGAGTTCGTAAAGTGGTTCATAACACAGGCCAAGGCAGAAGGTTGTGAGACCTGTATATTCCTGGGCGACTGGCATCACCATAGATCTGCCACAAACGTAAGCACCATGAACTACACAGTTTCCAACATGGAACGGCTGGGTGCGGCATTTGAAAAAGTTTATGTGATCATGGGAAACCATGACCTGTATTACAGAGACAAGAGAGAAATTAATTCAATGGAATACATCAGGAACATTCCAAACATACACATCGTAAATGAATGGCTAGTGGAAGACGATGTTGCCATACTCCCATGGATTGTGGAAGACGAATGGAAGAAAATTGAAAAAATGAAACAGAAGTATGTTTTTGGACACTTCGAACTGCCTTACTTCAAAATGAACGCAATGGTGGAGATGCCAGACGTGGGCGGAATACAGACAGATCATTTCGCAGGTTGCGGTAAAGTGTTCTCAGGACACTTCCACAAGAGACAGTACATGAAGAACGTCACGTATATGGGCAACGCCTTCCCACACAACTATGCAGATGCTTGGGATGACGATCGTGGCATGATGGTATTGGAATATGGCAATGAACCAAAATTTGTCAATTGGCCGGATATGCCTAGATACATCACTATCAAGGTTTCTGAGCTACTAGAAGATCCAGACAAGTACCTAAAACCAAAAATGTATGTGAGGGTTACTCTTGATATAAAAATTAGTTACGAGGAAGCAAACTTCGTAAGAGAGACATTCATAGACAAATACCAGTTGAGAGAACTACAACTGATACCTGAACAGGTGGACAATGCACAGCAACCACTTGTTGAAGTGCAGAAGTTTGACAGTGTTGATCAAATTGTTATCAAGCAGTTACAGGGTGTGGACTCAGAAGTCTATGACAAGAACGTATTGACAGCAATTTACAATGATCTAGATGTCCAGAATTAGTAAAAAGAAATTGATAAAAGTATTGAAGGGTGATCTCGAGCAACCTGTAACCAAACAATCACTTTTAGATCAACTTGCGAAACCTGTGACACAGGAAGAGTGGTTGAAAGGATATAACGAATGGAAGAGAAAACAACTTGCTAACGATTAAAGAACTCACAGTAAAGAACTTCATGAGCGTGGGCAATCAGGTCCAAGCCATAGACTTCTCTAACAAAAGCCTAGTGCTTGTTATCGGTGAGAACATGGACCTAGGTGGTGACGACGCAGGTGCCAGGAATGGTACAGGTAAGACAACTATCATAAACGCATTGAGTTATGTGTTCTTTGGCGAAGCACTGACAAACATCAGAAGAGACAACCTTGTAAACAAGACCAACGAGAAAGGTATGTTAGTTGCTGTAAAATTTATAAAGAACGGAATAACTTACACGATCGAGAGAGGACGTAAACCGCAGATATTTAGATTCTATGCCAACGATATAGAACAGAAAACAGAGAGTAACGAAGCACAAGGTGAGAACAGAGAAACACAGGTAGAAATAAACAAACTAATGGGCATGACCCATTCTATGTTCAAGAACATAATAGCACTGAACACTTACACACAACCGTTTTTGTCTACAAAACAAGCAGAACAAAGAGAGATAATCGAACAGTTGCTTGGCATAACACTTCTGTCACAAAAAGCAGATCTGTTGAAGGAAAAACAAAAAGCAACAAAACAGATGCTGACTGAAGAAAAATTAAAGATAGATGCCAGGGTTGCTAGTAATGAAAAAATACAGGAGTCCATAGAAAGCCTGCAGATCAGATCAAACGCTTGGACAAAGCAAAAAGATGATGATATAAAAAGTTTCAAAGAAGCAATAGCGGAACTGGACAAAGTGGACAGCGAGATAGAGATTGCAAAACACAAAAAACTTCAAAAAAGAACCGAATTACAAACTATGCTGAGAAGTCTAGAGAAGGAAAAGGCCTACCACGAGAACTCATTAACAAAAGCGGAAAGCACCGTGACAAAAACAAACGCAGACTTAGAATATGCAGAACAACAGAAATGTCCAACTTGTGAACAGGAACTACACGACGACAAGCACACACATCTTGTTGACAAACTAAAAGTGCAACTTACAGAATCTGCGGACTACGTAACAAAATTAAAAACAGATCTAGCAAAAATACAAGAAGGCATAGACGACGTGGGAAATCTCGGTCAGATACCAGAGACATACTACGACACCATAGATGAAGCATTCAATCACAAAGGATCACTACAGGATCTTAAGAGACAGTTGGAACAGACAGAGAAAAAAGAAGATACCTACGCAGAACAGATTGCAGAAATGAAGAAATCGGCAATACAAGATATCGATTACGAGAAGGCAAACGAACTAGAAGACCTACACAGACATCAAGAGTTTTTATACAAACTGTTGACAGCGAAAGATTCATTTATAAGAACAAGGATCATAGAACAGAACTTAACGTACCTGAATCAGCGATTGGCATACTTCCTGGGCAAGGTCAAACTGCCACACACTGTGACTTTCCAATCGGATCTAAGTGTGCGTATCGAAGAACTTGGCAGAGAACTAGATTTTGATAATCTAAGCAGAGGTGAGAGAAACAGATTGATTCTGAGTCTGAGTTGGGCGTTCAGAGATGTGTGGGAAAGTCTTTATCAACAGATCAACTTGCTGTTCATTGACGAACTTGTGGACGCAGGCATGGACATATCAGGTGTTGAGAGTTCAATGGCGGTTTTAAAAGATATGAGTAGGACACAGAAAAAGAACATATTCCTTATCTCACACAAAGACGAATTGGTAAGCAGAGTGAACTCTGTATTAAAAGTAGTCAAAGAAAATGGTTTTACCAACTATGCCAATGATGTTGACATAATTGTTTAATTTTTATGTTGACAAAACCACTTCTTACGTGCTTTAATTACACTGACGTTAATTAATGTTAATCGTACGATAATAAAGGAAGGACAATAATATGTCAAATGAAACACATGACGCTATAATGACAGCAATTCAAACTTACTCTGAAGAGAATGGGAAGTTTGTTGATAAGGGTGTAAAAGCCTCTGCAACAAGAGCCAGAAAGGCCCTAGCAGAATTATCTAAACTGATCAAAGCAAGAAGAAAAGAAATTCAAGAAGTTAAGAACGCGGCCAAAACAGCGGCGTAATCGATCATTGGATTTTGCAAAACCCAAAGCCTCCGTCTTTAACGAGTCGGAGGTTTTTTTGTAGTATGAATTTGAAAATTGAAATCCACCTCAGCACAAAAGTTATGGAGTGGGACATAGATTATCCCAAGCAAAATAAAATTTCCTTCCCTTTGGATCCAAAGGGTAATACCATCGGCATTAATAAAATTATTCTTAACGGTATCGAAACCAATAAATTTTACAACACATCATTACTCATAGACGGCAGTGATGTTGTACTGACATCTATACATGAAGTATCCATGAAAGGAGTATTCACCCTAGAACTAGATGACCTTTACATCTTATCTCATAGGTCAAATAATTGGCATTGTGCTACAAAAAAGGATGATTATATTTTTCAATACGAATTTACAAACGATAGTTTTACCAATTGGTACAGAGATCGAGATCACAAAGGCTTTGGAAAAAAATTCATTCCTTGCTTTGGCTGTTCTAATACATATGGTGCTTACCAATCCGCTTCGGACACTTGGCCATTTCAGTTATCTCAAAGGACAGGTGCAAACTATCTCAATATGGGTATCAACGGAAGTGGTGTGGATGGCATTTACCACAATCTGAAGTTACTGCACAAAAGAAAAGGGTTTGATCAGTGTTTAATACTGTTTCCTAATTTTGAACGCAGGGTGGTTCGTTGTGCTATTGATGACAAATATATAAGTATCTATAGCACTGTAGATTTGTCCCACGTGACTAGTGAATACTCGTTTTACAGGAATAAAAGATTGCTGTCCAAAATGCAAGAGGTCAGGGATAACATCATAAAAGATGTAAAAAATAGATATTCTAAAAGATTTTTGAACAAAATAATAGACTACTGTAAGCAAAACAACATAGACTTGTTTGTTTCAAGTTGGGTTGATGAGGTGTACCAATATCTTCAAAAGCAAAGAGACAAAATGAATTTTACAATGTTGCCGAGATTCCCTAAATTATCACTGTTCACAGAACGTGCAGATGATGGGGCACATCCTCACAGGAAACACTACGAGTATTTTGCTGACGAAATTGTTAAGACTTTATAATCCCTTTTCCATGCACCCTCACACGGATATGGCCGTTGTAGTAATCGTTTGACTCAAGCACCTTACGTGCAAACTGTTCACGTGCCTCCACGTATGACAGTTCCGCCTTGGACCTACACCAAAACAGTATCTCCCTGGTGAATTTTTCTTTACCAAGTTTATTCACATCCATCGTTAGATCATCGCTGGATCCATAGTAGTCCTGCCAGTCTGAATCCACCTTGTATCTACGCTTGTTCTTCCTGCCTTTGAGTGGTGGCCTAGATCGTTTGAACCTGGCCAATTTCTTGCCTATGTACTTCCTACCGTTAGTTGTATTTGTTATGAGATAAACAAATCCCACAACATCTTCCGGCATGTTGGTAATTTTATTTCCTTGGTACGTCCAATGCATCGTGGTATTTAAAGCCAAAAAGATTGACCTATAAAGAAAACTCATATAAACAAGTGCGATAGGCAAACAAAACTTCTCAAAAATTTCCAACAGGCAAACATAGCATCGCAACCAGTGAGCAAGGAAATGCGGCCGACAAGGCGACAGGTGAATCCTTAGATGCAGACAGCAAAAAATGATGGGGCTCTTAGAAAAAGATAATCCCCAGGTCCGCCAAGAACTATTATACAAGGGTTTGACGGGCTCGCGTTGTAATGAATGAGCAAATGGGTACAGCACAACCGCCCAACTCCGGTAGCGATGTATAGTGACTGCGAACTCACCACAGGGTTCAAGTCGGTTCGGCTAGAAATAGCCGAATTGTGACTGCTCATCTACCACAGGCGACGCAAAGATGCGTCATTTAGTTTTACAACTGCGTAAGTTAAAAAAAGAAACGAGCGTAAGCGAAGTTTCAGATGGCGTAAGCCGTCTCTGACAATCAACTATTGTTGTTCGCTATCTGTTATTGTTTGGGATAGTTCTGTCGTGGAATCGTTGTGTATGTTTTTTATCTTTTCGAGTGCCTCGTCCAGCAACTTGCTCTTGGTCTCCAACTTGGCCTTGAGGTCCGCGATCTCCTTGTTCTGCTCACCTATCTTGTGTCCACAACTGTGTACGTCCTGTTCCCTGTGTTCCAGTTTGATCAACACCTGCTTGATCCGGCTCTCCTTTGATTTCATTTTCGCCAGAGTGTCATCACGGTCTTTTGTGATTTCTGCGAGTTCGGCTTTGAGTTCCTTGACTAGGTCTTTGTCGGACATATGTAAGTGTTAATTATCTGCATTTTTGGATACCATAATAGTATACTATATTCTAGAAGAAAGGTTGACCGCTTTTCTTGGTAGTTTCCAGGTTATCTTTTACCAGTTGTGCTATGATCTCTCGTTCTGTTGGACTCAACCCCATGGCCTCCGAGTATGAAAGTCCTCCCCTCATGTACCAACTGATCTTAACCAGTTCGTGCTTGAGTTCCTTCTGCCCGTTCTCCATGTCCTTCAGGGTCTTGATTATATCAGACTCCGATTGTGAAAGCAAGGTTATACGAAAAAATTTGATGTGTCGAAAGTTACGGGTACCTCGTAAGTGGCCGGTGCACCCTTCTTGATCTGGTCTTCCGTTGCTTTCAGTTTGAGTGGTTTCACCGCACCCTGTCCACGCAGTTGCATCAGTTTGTCTTCGATCTCTTTGACCAATGTTGCGTTTGCATTTTCTATGAATTCTTTGATGTGGGCAGGGTCAGTTATCTCTGTTCCTTCCGTCATTGTGACCTTCTCTATGTTCTTGAGCAGTATGCTGGCATTCAATTCGGTCAGTGTCTTGAATGCATCATTGAATCTAGCGGCCTTGTCCTCGTCCGACAGTTGTGAATCCTGTATGGCACTGTACATCTTCTGTTGTTGGAAAGTCTGTAGCGATGTCGATGTCATGTCCTTGTATGTTAGAGGTCTGACAGTGATCTTCAAACCATCCTTCAACACAATATCACTGTCAACTTTAGTGGATCTCAACTGATCCAATATGCTGGGCAGGTTCACTGTGTGTGAAACGTTCTCGTTCGCACCCGGCACGTTGAAATTAATCTCCATGGTCTCGCCGTAAGTGGCGATCCTTATGGCAACCAGTATAGTGTCCAGGTCATAGCTCTTGATCTGCCATGCGTCCTTGATGTCAGGCACACAACTCTGTATCACGTCTACCACACCTTGACCATTCATTAGTGCGTCTGGTGTCTTGAATCTGATCTCATCCTTGGCAGTCATGGGCATCACACCCAGTTCACCGGTCTGTGCTGGTGTGACCACGTGTGGTGGATAGGCAGTACCCGACGGCAACGACACGTATATAGCCGGCTGTCTGAAGTACTTGTTTAATGGGTTTGTGTTTTCCGTCATTTTTTTATTCTATAAATATACACTAAAAGCGTATAGATGTCTATATTTATATGCGTATAAAAAGGGCTGAAAAAACTTCGTATGGACGATCAACAACTTATAAAACAACTGATAGATGAACTACAGAAACTAAATCCATCTAGAGATCAAGCCAAAAAAAGGAAAATAGCCTTAGATGAACTAGCGGCCCTGCAGAAGAAATTACCACTTACCACTAAAGAGCGTGACATACTAATCGCCCAATTAAAGGTATCAAAAGAACTGCTGAAAAATGACAAGGAACAGGTCAAAGTAGTTGAAAAAGCAATTAAATCACAAGAGAATTTAAGCAAAGCGAATGCCGACATGGTGGACATCCTGGAAAAGGTTGGAAACAGTTTCATGGGTTTGGGCAAGGCCGCATTCGAAGGTCAAGGAAACATCAGTGCATTCACTGACAACGTCAAGGGTCTTGGCACACTAGGTAACAGGTTAGATGTAAACATAGAAACATTCAGACAACTCTCGCAGTCAGGTGCCAACTTTGGACAGAGCATTGTGGAATTGAGGACGGCGGCCGCGGATGCGGCATTGCCACTAGACGACTTCGCCTCATTGGTCGCCAACAATTCATCCAATCTGGCCGCACTGTTTGGAACCACCACGCAAGGTGCCAAGGAGATCGCTTCACTGGGCAGACAGGTCAGGGAAGTTGGCATTGACAGATTGGCTCCGTTGGGACTGACGGTCGACGAGATCAACGAGACACTGCTATTGAACCTAGACAGTCAGAGAAGGACAGGTGTACTGGACCAACTGACCAATGCCCAGAGACGAGACAGTGCGATAAATTTCGCGGAAGAATTAGACAGGTTGGCTAAACTCACAGGTGCACAACGAGACGAACTAAGGGCACAGATAGAAGCACAACAGAGCAATGAAAGATTTCAGGTAGCACTACAGGGACAGACGGAAGAGACACGTAGGAGGTTGCAGGGTTTCGCGGCAACGGTTGGAAACATAGCACCAGGACTTAACGAAGGATTCCAGGACTTGATCGCCAACGCAGGTGTTCCGGTAACAGAGTCAGCACTGGCACTGATACAAAACATTCCGGAAGCGTCTGGAGTGATCAGGAGTTTGATCAACGGCACAATATCGGCCGAGAACGCACTGGGACAGATCAGAGATGCGTCAACTAAGAGTATAGACAGATTTGGCAAGGCGACCGTGACAGGACAGGTAGAATTCTTAAGGTTGCAAGGTGATGTAATTAACCTGGGTAATAGGATCGTGGACGTTGATGGTGTGTTCCAAGAACTTAAACCGGGTGCGACCGATCTAGTGAAAAATTTAACGACATTTGAACAGGCTTCAAAAGTGTTATCAAGCCAATTTCAGTCTATCGAGACAGGACTGTTGAGTGCGTTTGGTCCAGCATTAGGTGGACTGATAGGAGGCATACAGGGTATCATGGGAGGAACAGGAGGCATAGCCACAGCACTGGCCAAAGCACCTTATCTTACTGCAACTTTGATAGGAACTGCATTAGGAGGCAAATTTCTTTTTAATAAGGCCGCTCAGATAGGAATAATAGCCGCAGGTACTAGTATAGGAATGAGAGGCTTAGGCAGAACGATAGGAAGTGTTACAAAAGGCTTTGGCAAAGGTGGAGCCGCCAGAGGTGCATTAGGATTTATGGGTCGAACAGGGTTAGGTGCCGCAGGTGCGGCCGGACTGGCATATTCAGGAGGACTTGCTTCCGGTGAAAGCAATGAAGAAAAGATTTTAGGTGCGTTGGGATCGGCGGCTTCCGGAGCTCTATTGGGATCAGCAATAGCACCAGGAATAGGCACAGCAATCGGTGGTGCACTTGGCGGTGCATATGGACTGATGAAAGCCTACGGTGGTGAAAAACAGTTTGGCGGAGGCATGGACGAAGGCAAAACATACCTCACAGGTGAACGTGGTCCCGAATTGATCACCGCAGGAACCAAGTCAACAGTGACAGCGAACCAGGATCTACAGAAAACATTTGATACATCTGCATTGGAGACCAAGATGGCCGCTATGTCAACTGAACTGAACAACGCCAACAAGGCACTAGCAAGTATGGTAAATGGCGTAAATACGCTTGTAGCAGTGGAATCCAGGGCCTTGAAAGCAGTTGAAACAACAGCACGTAAAGACCGTAACCAAGTTGGACTGGTTTAGGTTGCTAAAATGAATAAAAAAGTGTAATATAAAGCATGGCTTGGAAAAAATATTTTAAAGACGCAAACATGTCTCCAATCAGTGGAGAGAAGGTACCTAACTTCGCCAAGAGGAACTACAGTTCTTACTTGCCGGACGTGTACACGGGACACCCCAACAGGATACAGAGATACTTCCAGTATGACCAGATGGATTCGGATTCAGAGATCAACGCGGCACTGGACATCCTGGCAGAATTCTCAACACAGAAGAACACAGAGAACGAGACCCCGTTTGATCTTGTGTTCAAGGACGAGACCACAGAACACGAAGTGAAACTTTTAAAGAAGGCTTTGCAACAGTGGACGAAATCTAATCAGTTCAACAAGAGAATCTTCAGGATTTTCAGGAACGCACTGAAGTATGGAGACTGTTTCTTCGTAAGAGATCCAGAAACGAACAAATGGTTGTACATTGACAACGCCAAGGTTGACAGGATCGTTGTGAATGAATCCGAGGGCAAGAAACCCGAACAGTATGTGATCAGAGACATCAACCCCAACCTACAGAGATTAAGTGCTACACAGATCACACCCAACCAAACATACGGTGGTGGTGGAACAACTGGTGGTGGTACAGCGGCATACGGTTCAAGTTATGCCAACGCAGGTGCCACAAATAACATGTCAGGCTTCGCTGGTGGAAACGCAGGTGGAAGATTCTACAAAACGATGAATGCGTACAACATAAACGCAGAGCACGTTATCCATATGTCAATGTCAGATGGTTTAGACAACCTTTTCCCATTTGGACAGTCAGTGTTGGAACAAGTTTTCAAAGTTTACAAACAAAAAGAATTATTAGAAGACGCAATCATCATCTACAGGGTACAGAGAGCACCTGAAAGAAGAGTATTCTACATAGACGTGGGTAACATGCCTACCCACTTGGCGATGCAGTTCGTTGAGAGAGTCAAAAACGAGATCAATCAAAGAAGAATTCCAAGTGCATCGGGGGGAGCAAACTTCATAGATGCAACATACAACCCGATGAGTATAAACGAAGATTACTTCTTCCCACAGACAGCAGAGGGTAGAGGATCTAAAGTTGACACACTACCAGGTGGTACAAACCTAGGTGAGATAGATGACTTAAGATTCTTCACTAACAAACTGTTCAGGGGACTGAGGATTCCAAGTTCTTATCTACCAACAGGTGCAGAAGACGGTGGACAACAGTACAATGACGGTAGGGTTGGAACAGCATACATCCAGGAACTGAGATTCAACAAGTATTGTGCTAGACTACAGTCAATGTTGGCCGAAACTTTTGACAGTGAGTTCAAATTATGGGTCAAAACAAAAGGTTACAACATAGACAACGGAATGTTTGAAATAAAACTTAACCCACCACAGAACTTTGCACAGTACAGACAGACAGAAATGGACCAAAGCAGGGTGAACACATTCACAGCAGTGGCAGATCTACCTTACATGTCAAAAAGATTCGCACTGAAAAGATATCTCGGTCTTTCTGAGGAAGAAATGGCAAGGAATGCTGAACTGTGGGCAGAAGAAAACAACATACCACAGAAGAAACAGAGCAAATCAAACGAATTAAGAGGCGGTGGTGTCACACAGTCGGGTATATCAAGTGACCTAGACCAATTCGAGGAACCAACAGCGGATCCAGAAGCACCAGAACCAGGATCACCACAACCGGGTGGACCAGGACAGACACCAGGCGGACAAACACCAGGCGGTACAGGTGGCGGCGGACAGGTATAAGGATTAAATACGATTATGAAACTCAATGAATTCTTCACATATGGCGCAGATGGTTTTGAACAGGACAAAACATACGAGCCCGAGAACGATATTTCAATACTGGATGCAGAAGACACCAGGAAAACAAGATTAACACTCAAACAAATCAACTCTATGAGATTGGCATCAGAGGCACACGATGCTCAACAGAAGGAAGAGGCAGTATTCGTCCAAAAAATGTACGGACAACCTGCCCAAGACGATAACTTAGAGTTATAATGTCACAAACAGCATTCGTACTGGGTAACGGTGAGTCCCGTAGGGGCATAGATATCAACGATCTCAAACAAAAGGGAACGGTGTACGCCTGCAACGCAGTTTACAGGACACACGAACCCCACTGGTTGGTCGCAGTTGACCCTAAAATGATTCTAGAGATAGCGGAGACGGATTATGTTACACATAATAAGGTGTACTCCAACTACAATAATCAATACCAGAAACATCAGAAGTTGTTGGATCACGTCACATGGAGTAAACCCAGCCTGGGCTGGAGCAGTGGACCAACTGCACTGAAACTGGCCTGTGACCACGGATTCAAAGAGATCTACATACTGGGATTTGACTACCAAGGGCACAAGGAAGACAGCAAGAACAACAGATACAAATTGAACAATGTTTTTGGTGACACAAGAAACTACAAGAAGCGTAGCGACGAGGCCACATTCTACGGCAACTGGATGAACCAGACCAAACGTTGCTTGGATGACTACAAGGACGTACAATTCCATCGTGTGATACCCAAAGGCTGGTTCCGGCCCAAGGATCTCGAGTGGAAAGGCAACATAGATCATCCCACAACTGAGGAATTCCTATCAAAATTTGACCTGCAGATCAAAATATAGCCAAAATACACCTTTTCACACCAATTACACTACCGTTTCTACCGCTTTACAGTAAATACAAACACTTATAAGTACAAATCGACTATACAAAGGAGCACGTGTAAACATGTCAAACAATAAATTTGAGAGTTTATTAGAATTGCTAATAAACGAAGAAAACGATAAAGCAGAGGCTTTATTCCATGAAATCGTAGTAGAAAAATCAAGAGATATCTACGAGAATCTAGCAGACGAAGAAGTTAAAGAAACTGAAGCATCAAAAGATGAGAAAGTAGAAGAAACTACTGACGAATCTAAAGACGAAGCAGTTGACGAGGCTTCAGATGAGTCTAAAGACGAACAAGTTGACGAAGTTGTTGAAATCGAAGACGAGGCAACGGAATCAGAAACTACTGAAGAAGAATCAATTGAAGAAGTAGGCGGAGACGCAACTGACGAATTGGTTAAAGACATCTCTAGCGAAGAAGAAGGCGAAATGGATATGGACAAAGGCGAAGAAATGCCAGCAGACATGGACGCTGACAAAGACGCAGAAGGCGATGTTGAAGACAGAGTAGTTGACTTGGAAGACGCTTTAGATGAACTAAAAGCAGAATTCGAAGCAATGATGGGCAAGAAAGACGGTGAAGAAGAGAAAGAAGAAGAATCTCTAGCACCAGAAGTTGCACCAGAGTTAACTCCAGAAGTTGAAATGGAAGGCAAAATGGACAAGAAGGAAACTGTAAAAGAATACAAGATCCAGAAGTCAGCGGACAACGCCGACCATGCAGATAACAAGAAATCATCAGTTTCTACAGTGAAGTCACCTAATGCGGCAAGTGCCAGCAATATGACAAAAGGTGGTGAAGAGTCAGGAAGAGCGGCTCCAACTGCACAGAAAATGAGCGATTTCGAGAACAGTCCAGGTAAAGACAAGTCTACTTCATACAAGAAGCAAGGCAAGGCTGATACCGCGGACCATTCAGACAAATCTGCAAAATCACCTATTACTTCTAGCAAGTAATTTTTGATTTAAAGGAGATCATTGATGGCATCACTATACCTAAGAGAGAATCTAACATTTGATCAGGCCAGAGTGCAGGTCTTACACGAGGGAAAAGACGGTAAGGATTTGTACATGAAGGGCATCTGCATTCAAGGTGGGATCAAGAACGCTAATCAGAGAGTTTACCCAGTGTCAGAGATTGCGAAAGCAACGAAAACACTAAACGATCAGATCAGTTCAGGATACTCTGTACTAGGTGAAGTTGATCACCCAGATGATTTAAAGATTAATTTGGACCGTGTGTCTCACATGATCACAGAAATGTGGATGGACGGACCAAATGGATATGGTAAGATGAAAATCCTACCAACCCCAATGGGCTCACTTGTCAAAACTATGTTGGAATCAGGTGTGAAATTAGGCGTTTCAAGTAGAGGTTCTGGAAACATGAACGAATACGGAAGCGGCGAAGTTTCAGACTTTGAGATCATCACAGTTGATGTTGTAGCCCAACCTTCGGCACCGGGTGCTTATCCTACGCCAATTTACGAACACCTAATGAATACAAAGGGTGGAAATATGGCAAAGGGTTTGGCGGCTGAAGTTAGAAATGACCCTAAAGCACAAAAGTTCCTGAAAGAGGCACTAACAAACATAATAAAGGACCTGAAATAACATGATAGACGCAATATCAAAATTAGTAGAGTCTGGAGCAATCTCAGAAGATGTTCAAAAAGGCATCCAAGAGGCTTGGGATTCGAAAATTAAAGAAAACAAAGAAGTTGTAGGCGCTGAGTTAAGAGAAGAATTCGCTAAAAGATACGAACATGACAAGTCAAACATGATCGAAGCAATCGACTCTATGATGAACGAGAAGTTATCTGAAGAGATCACGAAGTTCGTTGAAGACAGAAAAGCACTTGCACAAGAAAAAATCGCTTACAAAGAAAACGTAGGCAAACATTCTGCTAAATTAGAATCATTTATGCTTTCTAAATTATCAGAAGAGTTAAAAGAACTACACGGCGACCGAAAAGGTGTTCACGAAAACTTCAAGAAGATGGAAGAATTCGTAGTTGGTGCTCTTGCTAAAGAAATCAAAGAGTTCCATGAAGACAAAAAAGGCGTTGTGGAAACGAAAGTCAAACTAGTAGCCGAAGCCAAAAAACAAATGGCTAAGATGAAAGAGGCTTTCATAACAAGATCTGCTAAAGTTGTAGAAAATGCTGTAAACACAAAACTTGCTGAAGAGTTAAAATCTCTTAAGGAAGACATCACAGCGGCTAGAACTGTCAACTTTGGCAAGAAAATATTCGAAGCGTTTGCTTCTGAGTACCAGAATTCTTACTTAAATGAGAAATCTGAGACTGCGAAGTTAATGAAAGTAGTTGATGAAACAACTATTAAGTTGAAAGACGCGGAGAAGGCTATCGAAGAGAAACAAGCGGTGATTGAGTCAAAAGAGGCTGAGTCCAAAAGACAGGCCGACTTGATGGAACGTAAGGAAAAGATGGCTGAGATGCTCAAACCATTGGGCAAAGAAAAGAGTGAAGTAATGAGTCAACTGTTGGAATCAGTTTCAACAGCGAAACTTGAGGCTTCGTTCAACAAGTATCTACCACACGTGATGGCTGACAAGGCTGTGACAAGAGAGGGTGCGAAAGTACTTTCCGAGTCAGGCGGCGACAGAGCACAAAGGGAAGATGCTGACTTAACTAATATCCGTAAGTTAGCGGGTATATAACAACTAAACTAAAGGAAGATTACAAATGTCAGATATATTTGAATCAAAATGGGGCGAAACTAAAGCCGCTCTTACAGAAGGTTTAGCAGGC
>UEXM01000194.1_pt1 | contig 67353 bp, 104 predicted proteins | sample 1796661 | NCBI WGS metagenome assembly UEXM01 (sample SAMEA4772469, study PRJEB27181) | metagenome | reverse complement strand
ATAGACATTGTGTAATGACTCAATGTAGTGCCTAACAAGATACTGGCATAAACCCAAAACATACTTGAGTGTAGGCCCAAGTAAAGATCCGAAACAAACATAGCCGACAATGGTACTAGCATGGCCGAATATAGATCACGTGTCAGGTATGGCATGAACACCGCCATGGCAAGTACAGGTGTGAAGTTTGGTGGATGAGGTATTATCCTGCCCAAGGCGATCAAGCCCACGAAGTAGAAGAATAACACAATCTTTTGTTTTGTTTTTTTCATAACAGTATCCTATTAAACGTGTTAACGTTAATGCCACTGCTAACTTTACATTGTAGAACTAGGCTTTCCCAGGCCATCATTCAACAGCGGACTATACTGGTTGGCACTCCGACTTTACGGTTCCTGGTAGAGCCATGGAATTGCACCTTGATTCCCCAACATGATTCAGTATGTTGTTATTTTATAGTAATTTCTAGGTGAAGTCAACCTTCTTGGCTACAGACCCATGAGGTCACGGATTTCTGGATTGATCATTTCCCTGCCCCATTGTGGTTGCATAGTGATCTTGACCTTACATTTTAGATTTGGTATGCTCTCTACTTTCTGTTGCACATCTTTTGGAATCATATCTGCGGCCGGACAAAATGCACTTGTTAGACTCATCAGCACATGAACCCATCCATCTTCTGTTACCTTAACATCGTATATCAAACCTAAATTATAAATGTCCACACTGATCTCAGGATCATAACATTCTTTTAGTTTCTCAACTATTGTCGGCATGTACTCTTCCTGTGTAGGTGGATGTTCTTTGATATCACTCAAATCAGTATTAAGTTGTGGGTCAACTGATGCGTTTGGTTGCGGAGTCCATCCTGGTGGCATATCCATCATTTTGCTATCCTTATTATTCGTTCTATTAAACTTGCGAATCCCACTTGCCGTTGCATGGTTAGTAGTTCTCTTATGCCTAGTGGCATGAAACTTTCTAGCGTTAGGTTCGCCACTTCACTTCTGTGTTCACCGTTCACTATGTCAATGATAACTTTTGCTGTGCCTTTGGTCATGTGTGAGTCAGCATCGTGTTGATACTGCATGGTACCGTCTTCTTGCACGTTGCCTGTGACCCATAGATTTGAAATACATCCACGTATCTTGTTTTCATCTATTTTGTGTTCTTGTGCTAACGGTTCTACTTTTCTTGCTTCGTCGATGATGTATTGTAGTCTGTCATGTCCTTCGAGTGGTGCCATTTCTTCGCCTCTGTTTTTAATCTTGTCTGTGATCATTTCTCTGTTTTGAATGGCAAGTTCTTGCCTGACAGTTCCTCTTCAGTTGCCTCGATGTCTCGTTTCATTTGGAATCCGTATCCTTCCCTACCCAGTTGGTGTATCTTGGGATCGAACTGTGAATTCTCGCTGGCCTCTTTCTCTCGTCTGGCCTGCCATTTTGATTTCTTCTTGTCTTTTCTCATTGTGTTCTTTCATTATTTGTCCTTGAAGTATTTGTCAAGTTTGTTTGGTTCGTTCCTGTGATTGTTATCAGGATCGAGCGAATCTTTTTTAGTAGTTAGTACGGGCCAACCCGCGGTCGACCACTTGCTGTTGAAGTCTACCCATGCTTTGCCTTCATCGTCTGTGTCTGGCCTTATGGCATCCTCCGGGCACTCCGGCTCACACACCCCACAATCTATGCACTCATCTGGATTGATCACCAGCATGTTCTCTCCCTCGTAGAAGCAGTCCACTGGACACACTTCCACACAGTCTGTGTGTTTGCACATTATACACTTGTCGTTGACAGTGTATGTCATTATAACCTGTTTAAAGATTCTAGTTTGTCCTCTGCGTGTGCAAGTGCCTCGAGTTTCTTCTCGGCAGTGATCACGTAGTCGATGTGTTCTGCAACACCTATGGGATTTGCTAGGAAAGTTCTAAGATCTGCTTTCGCAACTTCTATTTCACCTTCTAATTTTTTAATCAATGCTACTTTTATCATGATTTTTCCTTTGTTTGTGTTAATTTTAAACTATGTATTGGTATTTGTCAACTACCAAAAGAATTTATTTTTATATTGAAGCAGATTGATTACACAAACAAAGTCATCAAGGTAAAAAAAAGGTTCACTGGTTTTGCTATTGTGTTTCACATCTTCGTGCGTGGTAAACCATAAAACTGAAGTTGGTTTAAGATTAAATTTATTACAAATTGTTTGATGATCTTTGATATATTCATTGTAAGCATAATCAAAATTAAAGTCTTTAATAAGCCTATACAAGACGTTGATAGGCACTTTAGGATATATGCTGACTTCTGTTTCAAATGTCTGAGAATCATTGATTCTATTTTTAGACCATCTCACAGCAGGACGTAGTGAGTGAACAGGCCAACACTTGTTCATACCCAAAAATATCTCATCTACATCGAGTGCATCCATTTCTATATTGTTCATAGATGCTGGTAACCAACTTAGGTCAACAGCAATATAACAATTTTTTTCTTTTGCTTCTTTTATAATTGATTGCAGGTATTCGTCGCTGTACCAGGGAGACGGAAGTTCTAGTAGCACCGGAGAGCCATGCTTGATGTTACCCACCTCAATGTCAATGACCTCACAATCCTTACCTTGTAATATTTGCCTGTTATGATGGAACATCTTTTTTGGCATCTGTATTACTTTATTTCTCATAAGAAAACTAAACAGTGAATCAGTTGTTCCATTTGAAATTGTGTGGTATTGGAGTTGCGATAAGTTTTTAATTTGCACTCTTTCAGAACCATTAATCCATGCTTCTAATTTAGATTTATCGTCTTTTTTGTGTAATGGAGCAATCAAAGGTCCTAGTTGTAGGTTGTCTATAACGCTTTCGATTTCTTTTATCCTAGGCGGACGACATCCGGTAAACATAAATTTGTAATCATCATATACGTTTTTAAAATTTTTTATCCTGTGATTTTCGTTTCTGGTTGGCCATTTTACATTCTCGAATGTTTCGTTTGCTATGATCCATGCCGCACGTTGTAATAGATTCGTATTTTGTTCAATCACCACATCCATACTACCGATGTAACCAAAATATAAATTATTTTGAATCTTACTCACAGCATCAGGATGTTTCGTTTTGTTTACGTTATAATCTAATGTTTTCAACTTATCAAGAAAATTGCCATCATTCACTTTGAAAGTTTTGAGTCTAGCAAACGCAGAAGTATCTTTTGGGTCTACCTTTGTAAAATCTATTGTTATGATATTGTGTCTTTTTAATAAGTGGCCCGGTATGATGTTACCACTAACAGGCCTTTCATTTATTTTAAGTTGTATAGAACTCTGACCTTCCAGATCAAAATCTAATTCAATTTTGTCAATAGGAAAGTCAAATTTCATTACTCTGCTAGTTTCTTCTCTAATTCAAAAAAACCACCGATGTGTTCCTCGTCTATCCATATCTGAGGCATGGTCCTTGCGTTGGGCACAAGTTCCAATAGGTCCTGTATCTTGTATCCTTCTGCTATGTTCTTCTCTTCGTATTCTATGCCCTTGTTCTTCAACAAGTTCTTTGCCTTCTCACAATAAGGGCAGGCCGGTTTACTCCATACAACTGCTTTCATTCGTCGTCTCCTATCATTTGTTTTGCTCTGTACCAACCATAAAATACTAGGTCGAACCAGATCCAGTTTATTATAAATCCTAGTTTAGTGAAATGCAATCCTAAAAGATATCCAGGCAAGAAAAACATCACAAGCCAAAATGTGAAAAGATATCTCCTGATGTATTGTTTGGGTATTGCCCAGAACAACCAATTGCTAATCATATTGTTAATTATTAATTTTTTCTAGCAGTTTCTTTATCTTTGGAATACGTCTCGTGCCTATGCTGTGTAGCACCATACGTATGAATGGTCTCGCTATCCATGGCCAGAATCTGTACCTCTGCACATTCCTATAAAATGCTTGTATGGTCTCGAAGCATTCTGTAACCTCTGCTTGGTGTTGCTGTTCTTTGAGTTTGTCCTGTGACAGTTTGATCAGTATGGAATGGAATCTTGCTGTGGCGTAGTCCAGAGTGCCGTAGTACATGTCCACTTGGGCGTTGCCTCCAGTCCTGTCCTTGACTAAATCAATTACTTTTTGATTCTCAAGTACGAAATCCTTAAGTCCCATCTTACTGCTTCTTGACTTTTACCTGTAATGGAAAGTTTTCTTGTCTAGCCGCTAGTGTGGTCTCTATTCCTTTTTGCTCTGCAACTTCGTGTGTGTACGAGCCAACTATGCCTTGTCCATGTTCATGTATTTTCCTTGTGATGTTCTGTGCCTGCTCTGGCGTCTTGCCGAATATCTGCTTGAGCACTTTCACAACGAACTCCATTGTCGTGATGTTGTCGTTGAGGAATATCACATCGTATAGGCCAGGTTCATCTAATTTGATCTTTTCTTTTGTAAGTGTTTGTATATCTGTCATTGTCATACCTTATTATAGCATATCTACATAAGTTGTCAAACATGGAGGGGTGTTTTACCACCCCATCCATTTCATGCTTTACTTTATTTCGATAGTTTTTGCTTTCTTGTGCTCTGGGATTATTCTTTCCATGCTCACTTTAAGCAGACCATCTTTGAGTTCCGCACCTTTGACCTCAACGTCGTTGGCAATGGTAAATGTTCTTGTGAACATCCTTTTTGATATGCCTCTGTGTTGCATTCCGTCGTCGTATTTCTCAACTTCGTCTGCTGGATCTTTGTTTGGTTTTGATTTCACAGTGAGCAAGTTTTCCTTGTACTCAACTATGATGTCATCCTTACCAAATCCTGCAAGTGCAAGTTCAACGTCGTAGGTGTTCTCACCAGTCTTCACTATGTTGTATGGTGGGAAATTGCCAGTTCCTCTGAAGAAACTGTCGTCCATCATGGCATCGAAGTGATCGAACCAGTCGTCGAATCCCACTGTGTGTGGTCTTAGGTTATTAAAAATAGATAGATGTTTAGTCATTGCTGTCCTCCTATGTTAGCAAGGTTAATGTATGAAGATCCTATCTAAAGCAATCTTCAACTGTATTTATTATAACATATATGCACTATACGTCAAATTACGAGTGTGTTTGGTAATATTAGTTTGTAGGCACTGGCAGAGGCTCGTCTGTTAGATATTTTGGTATCTTCAGTGGCTCTTTCTTCTTAACTGGTGGATTGTAAACGTCTGCTCCAGGGTTGGCTTCTAGGTATTCCTTCTTCATCTCGTCCCACAACGGATCCTCGCTTTTTTCCTTGATGGGTCTCGCCCGCAGTCCTTTGCAGTGTTTCTCCACTGTGCTGAACTGTGGCGGTAGTGGTCTGTCCGCATACTTGTTGCACACCTTCAGCATCTCCAGTTCCTGTCTAAGATTCTCATTTTCTAGTAATACTTTATTTTGTTCATCACACATCTTTTTGCTCACACCCAGGTACTTCCTGAAACTCAATCTCAGTTCTTTCCGTTCACCAAAATTATCGTAATCATTGCTTGGCGAATAGTGTCTGTAGTCTGTGTCGTCCTGTGAGTAACTGGTGCTTAGGTCAACAGAACCATACTGACACGCATTTGAGTAACTGTTGAGGTATTCGTTACGTGCTTCGGATTTGGTGATCAGTGCAGTCATGAATATCACAAATGCCAAGCCGCCTATCCAGATGTACTGTTTTGTCATTAGTTTCCGTTTACTTCTCTGCTAAGGTCCTTGATGTCCCATGCCATGTCACGCACCTTCTCTGCCAGTTCTCTGTACAGGTTCTCTGCCATCTCCCAGGTACCTTCTGCCCTTGCCAGACGCTGTTTTAGATCAGTGTTTGAATCTCTTATAACAGACATGTCTCTTTGCATGTTCATTATCTCGATCTTGTTTGCGTTGATTGTGTCAGTGAGTGTTACCACATATCTCACACCTGTGAATGTTCCAACTAGTATCGAAGCAACGACCGGGATCATCACTATGTTGCTCTTCAACCAACTCTTTTTCGTTTCTGTTGCCATTTAAATTCCTATAGGGATTGCTCTTTAAAGTGCAACTATTTAAATGTTTTTAGGGGAGGTATTAAGTGGTACTATTATCTGCCTCTTTGTGGACGCATTGATATGAAACTGTCACGTTCCCTACGCAGTTTCCGTAGTACCTTCCTGCGTTCTTTGGCTTTCTCTACTTTAATCTCTGATGGTTTCCTGTAGGTGTTGTTGGCCCTGATCTGATCTATAAACTTGTCTTCCTTGATCCATCTCTTGATCTTCCTGTATGCCCTGATGGCATCCTCGCCTTCTCGCACTTCCACGTAGTAGCCTTGGAAGCCTAGTGGCCTCTCTGTCTTTTTGAACTTGGGTCTAATTTTGTTTTTTTGATATTCCATTTGTCTTTTTAAATACTAACACAGGGTCGGCACCCTTGTCAACCACCTGATTAGTTATCTGTATCTTGGTCACTCCTCTGTTTCTCATCTCCTCCGCATCGAACTGATACGGCAGAACCACTGTGTCTACTACGTTTTTCAGCCCCCTTGCGTTGGTACCCAACTCCTTTGCCTTACGTGCTATGCTCTGCTTGGCCTCTTTGGTAAACTCAATGTCTATGTTGTCCAATCCAAACAGGTACTTGGTCTGTTTCAGTATGGCGTTCCGGGGTTCTGTAAGGATACGTATCAACTGTGTTTCGTTCAGTGGATCTACATTTGTAAGCATGGAGAACCTTCCTACGAATTCTGGTATCAGTCCGTATTTGATCAGGTCCTCTGGTTGAACTTCACTCAGGTAGTTCTTGTCGTCTTGTTCTTTAAGTTTTGTTCCAAACCCCATTCCACCTGATTGTTTTGATCGAATCTGTTTTTCTAACTCAGTGAATGCACCACCCACTATGAACAGTATGTCTGATGTGTCTATGGTGATGGTCTGTTGATCAGGATGTTTACGACCACCCATTGGGGGTACCCTGCATTCTGTACCTTCCACAATCTTGAGTAGTCCTTGTTGCACTCCTTCACCTGAAACGTCTCTGGTCAGAGAAGTGTTTTCACCTTTCCTGCAAATCTTATCAATCTCGTCTATGAATATAATACCCTTTTGTGTTTTTTCTAGGTCTCCGCCTGCATTGGCATACAGTTTCTGTACCACATTCTCCACGTCGTCACCCACGTAACCTGATTCTGTCAGTGTTGTAGCGTCTGCTATTGCGAATGGTACGTCCAGGTACTTTGCTATTGTTCTTGCCAACAAGGTCTTGCCCGCACCAGTGGCTCCCAACACCATGACGTTGGATTTGTCTAGGTCGAAGTCGATTGGTGGTTGCACTATTCTCTTGTAGTGATTGGCCACTGCCACACTCAACACCGTCTTGGCGGCATCCTGCCCTATGACATATTGATCTAGATGTTCTTTGATCAACACTGGATTCAAAATGTTCTTGTCGCCAGAGTAAAGTTTCTCCTTACGGGCCTTGACTATGTCCTCGTCTAGTATCTCCACACAAAGTTTAACACACTCATTACAGATCGATGTCTTGCTGGTACCAACGATCATTTTTGTGACGTCCTTCCTGGACTTACCACAAAAATTACAAATCAAACTTTCTTCTGTCATATTTTGCCTTTATTGTTTCTATTTGTTTCGTGATGTCTGTGTCTCCTTGGATCACGTAATCACTGTTAAGATTGGCCTCATCCAGCCATTTGTCTTCTACGTTCGATTTATCCCAAACAAAGAGTGTGATTTCATTTTCTGGAAACAACTCGTTCAGTTTATTTGTGAACAATGTTTTTTGCTCGTCATTTAAATTTAAAATGGTAAAACTAATATCCCGGGGACGGGTCATAGAAGGTGGTGTCACTATGATCAACTTACCCATATTGCCAATAAGTGAATCTTTATCCGTCATTTTTCTGATTGTTTATTTCGTTAATGACTCTTTGATCGTCTTGGGATAGATCTTCTAACTTTATTTCTTTTTTTTCTATTTTAGACATGAGGTCATTTATTCTTTGTTCCATTCTTCCGTGGTAGTCCGTCTCGCTGGTCATGTTCTTTGACTTGTTCCATAATGACTTTTCATTTTGTTCTTCGTTCTGTACGTATTCTTTTACGTCCTCGAAGTTGCCGTGTTCTTTGTGAAAGTTGTCGAGTAATTCAGCTCTTTGCCAATTACTCAGAATCGGCTTTGGGGGCCTGGCCTCGGTTGGTTTTATTGTCCTCATCACCCTAGGTTTTGAATTTTTAACGATATCCTTTGGTTTTTCTATTTTGGCTTCTGGTTCAATGACTTCTGTGAAGTCTGGCCTTGTTCTCTCAGGCTCCATTGCTTCTTGTATTCGTTCTGATATCGTAGGTTCTTTTTCTATTGGAGTCATTACACTTTCAGACTCATGCATTTTTAGGGCCTCTTCAACTGTGGCCGTTATTTCCTCTTCTCTGGCCTTACGTGCAAACTCTTCTAATGCTTGTTTTTCTTCCGCCTCACGTTTCTTGAATTCTTCTAGTTGTTTGTCCTTGTCTACTTCTGGTTCTTGAACCATGTCAAACATGACTTCGTCTGGGTCAAACCCGTCTATGGTGTTATCTGCTACTATTTCTTTGTCTTCAGTTTTTTTTTGACCTTTAAGGTCTATGTGTGGAATCGTGCTGTCGTCTTCCTGTATTATCTCAACAGTTTTGATCTCAGGTTTTGGTACCTTCTTGTTGAATGCTTCTAGTTTTTCTTTCCATTCTTGAAGTTGTTCTGTGGCCTCTTCCATCTTGGCCACTGCATCTGACTTGTCCATCATTGCGTTCCATTTGAGGTCAACACTCTCCTCGTCTGGCTTCTCTAGGTCAACTATTTCCTGTGGCTTGGGTGCTTCTGGTGGGAATCTCCTCATCAAACTTTGATTGGCCGCTATCAACAACAATACAGCAAGTGGGTCAAACACCACGATTAACAGCAATATAACCCACCTTACAGCCTTGCTGGTCTCAACTTGGTCCGTTATACCCCAATCCACTGCCAACGCCGCTATGTACTTCACCGGCCCTATCTCTGCTTCAAGAGTCAACATCTCTTTCTCAAGTGGTTGCTTCTCTACTATGAATAAATCTATGTTGCCCTGTGAATCAAATATCTTCTTCTCTGCGTTTTCTATCTCTTTTGTGAACTGTCCTTTGTTGTCCTGCGATCCAGTTCTCATGTTCGCTATGATCTCCTGTGCTTTGGCGATCTCCTGTTTGTGATCCCTTTTCAGTTCCGCTATCCTGTCCTGTGCTTCCGCCACCTTGACTGCGATCTGTTCACGTTCCGCTTTCTGTGATGCTTTTAGATCTGCGGCCGCTTTCTCTTCATTGAAGAAGGACTTGTTTGAAGTCAATACATCACTGACATTTTTATCTAATACTTTTAATCTATCGTTGAGGTCTCTGACTGTGTTGGTCTCGACCGTAAGTAGTGTTTTCAATTTCTCGTTGGCGTCCGCTATGATCGACTGCTGTACTTCGATGTCACCTGATGCCGTTCCCGTGTCCCTGCTGATGGCCTTCTCTGCCCTGTTGATCACTAGAATCTGTCTCTCTATGGACATCTTCTCACTCTCTATCTTGTCTTCCAGGATCTGTATACGTTGTATCAAGGTGTCAGACGCAAGGTTCTGTTCCAGGTGTGCTTTGGATAGGAATCCAAAGATACCCATGCTTGTTATCAAACTCAATATTATGACCGCCGTGGTCAGATAGGTCTTGAGCATGAAAGGAGTGAACTTCCAGTTCCTGTACAGCCACGAGGCCGTGATCAGTTTGCCCACTTCCAGCACCCCGCCCATGATCACAACAGGCACGAAAGCACCTGGGAATATGGTCGCAAGTCCGATGACGGAGTAGAATATTGCAACTCCTGATATGGACAGTGCCGATAGTAATGTAAGTATCGCGATAAACATTTATAAAGTGTATTTACTATAGCATAAAGCCTGTTTTAATGCTACTGAAACATTTGGTAAATATGTGTATGGCACTAACACTATTAGCAGGATACCAAAACACCTTGAACAGGCCAACTAGGCCATTCCAACCCAACGGTATCGCACATGCAACCAACACAGGAACGCCAGCAAACACCAAAGCCGACAGGGCAACTACAAAGGCGAAATATGCAATTTGGGTGGCGGCATGGAAATCCACTTACAGATCATCCGGAGATCACAGCACAGAATTCACAACATCGGGATCTGGGATAACCTACGCAGACGATTAATATTAAATTTTTTTAATAAAAAACAAATAAAAATTACTCTGCTGAGTAAGTTAGTGCGTTGTCTGTAGGTGTTTCTGCGTCAACGTTAGATCTGAATCCAGCCACTTCTGCAACTGTGATACCGTCTAAAATCTCATCTTGACTCACAAGCAACACTGGGCCAACAGAAACTTCTGTGTTTTGTATAAGGCCTGCACCTGAAGTTGGATTGAACACAGTCATAAGCTCTGTGTGAGAGGCGTAAAGTGCTTCTGCGATCTTGTCTTTGATGTACAACACTTTCGTTGTTGTAGAAGTTGAGTCATCTGACTGTGTACCTGTTGTTGGTACGAAGTCGTCGTTTTCAAAAACTATACCAAAGTTTATGTCTGTGATTGGGTTATCACCTGCGTCACTGGAATAAGTCGTGACCATGTTTATGATTCTGCAGTTCGATCTGATCTGAAGGTTGTTCAACATCATCTTGTATCTTAATTGTCCTCTTGAAACTAATAAAGACTGTGCAAGTGTAGTTGGCTTCGTAGCAAAGTCGTTCGCCGCACACGGAGAAAGTCTTCCACCGTTGATTGTTTCTGTGTCTAAGAAGGCACCCATTGCTATGTCTACTGTGTAGTATGCACCCTGCATTCCTGCATTTGGGTCATTTCTTTCATGTCTTGCTTGAACTGTTGCCATTTGTAAATTCCTGTTATAAACTTATTTATACTGATTATTTATAAAAGGACCAACTAGGAGTGCCTATATATTTGCAGGCATTGTTGGTCATATGCCTCTCTTTGCCATTAACTTTGATGTATGCTTGATACGTACGGCAGTATCCGCCCGAGATTGGGTATGAATGTATCACACGCACCTTGCCCGCGGCCAGACGCTTCTTGCTGTACCAACTCACAATCTTGCCGTTCTGTGTGCTTGTAAGGGCGAAGAAAACCGCTGATTCATGCATCTTCTTCTCTTCTTTCTTTAGTCTGAATCTAAGGTATTGGGTTGTCCTGAATAGGAAAGCAGGCATACTGTATTTGAGATCATCACCTAAATAGACAGGAGGTGGCATTTTTCCTATGTGTCCTTTAGCATCATCCGGTGTTGTTTTGCCCGCCAATGCCGATGTAGCCAGCAAAAAACTAATCAATACTATGATAACCTTGAACAATTTCATATCCAGTCCCATCCATTTTTTTGCAGGCAACTTGCCTCTGTGTAATAATCACTTCTCCAACAGGCATGTCCCAGTTGTACATCTCACAGTTCTCTGCTATGCCCATGTCATATAGGAAGTCTGATGCTCCGTCTTTGCATACTAATTTTTCTTCTGTTAGATTTTCAACCACATTACCGTCCTGGTCAATTATCCTTACCTTAGTAATTTCAACATCACAGTATTGATCATTCCATGGACCTCCTGCATCAGCAGTGGTCGAGAATATGATCAATCCCAGTGTAAGGAATAGTAGGGATATGATATAGTAGAGTTTTCTCATAGTCCTAGTTCAGTATCTCGTCGGCTTGTTTGTTGATAGCATCAACATCAATAGAAGCAATTTTTTTCTTGTTTATTGTTTCTATGATTGCTTCAACTTCCTTCTTGCTTAATTCAACCATCACGTATGCTCTGTATGATTTGTGTTTAGTCATAAAGATTTCTTGCTTTCTCACTTCGTAACCTCTTGCAAGGGTATTTCTAATCACATTAACAACAATGTCCTGCGATCCAGCGGATACAGTTAGGTCCTCATTAGTGCCCGCTTCATTCTTGTTGATAGTTGTTCTGTTGTTCACTTCACCATTTATCCTATCTACAAGTTTTGCCTTGGCCAACAATGTTGCTTTCTTCACAGCCAGTTCCAGATCTGGTGACACGGCTGTACCGGTCTCTACATACTTGAACATAGTCTCATGGTCATAATCAACATACCATTTTGGTGTTTTGTCTATAACTCCACTCTTGTTCATGTCGGGTTTGATCTTATAAGTCGAACATTGTGCGACAAGTAAACCTGCGGCAAGTACAAGAAACAGTTTGCTTATATTTTTCATTTGTTTCCTTATTTGTTAAAGTTTGCAATCGATTCTGATATAAAGTCAGTCACTGCCACAACATTGAAATCGTTGCTGAACTGTGCCCAACCGTCACCTATCATCGGATATACCGCTAGGAAGATTGCAAATAGTATTATTAGTCTAATCATACAACAATTATAGCATATTTTCCAAATGAGTCAACCAGGGTTGGTCTCGCTAGAATGGTTGATTTTGTTGACTTTTTTTATGATAACCAATTGAAGACGCCTCTGATCGCCAATAGTAGGTACATCAATTCCATCAATGCCCTTGGTGTGTCCTTGTCCTTCATGCCCATCCAGATCCAGATGCTACATGATATCAGTGCCACGGCCCATCCAATCCATTGCACCTCAGGATTACCGCCACTCAATGTGAATGCACTTACCATGGCAAGTATGAAACCCAACCATCTCCAACCATCTATGTCTTTGTAATATCTAATCTTCATTGTTTTAGTAATTTTGCCATTTCAAGCACGGTTTGTAATTCATACTTAACACGCGGTTGTGGATAACCATATCTTACTGACTGCTCGTGCAGTTCGACTCTTCTCCTTATTCTTTCTTGCAAGGTAAGATCGGGGTTAGTATCACTGTGCCAGTAGTATTGGGATTCTGGTTCAAATCCAATACTCTTATTGTTCTTGCCTTTGAGACCCAATGCCTTTATATTTTCTGCACTGGTTATAGGAGTGTCTGGTATCAGGTGCATAGTGGTCCCCCATCTTATCATTTCTATAATACCTAATTTGGCATAATCCTTGTATTTTTCAAGATCCTTTAGATTCTTTTCGTGGTCTTGTATCGTTTCAGTAGGGTATCCTGTTATCATTAGGAAAACATTTGGAATATTCCAGTACTTACATTGTTCAAGATGGTACTCGATGTCTTCGTCTGAGAACTTCTTCTTCATGTGATCACGCACAGTGCTGGAAAACGATTCTATGCCTATGGTCAGTTGTTTACAACCTGCATGATACATGGCCTCGTAGTGTGATTCTGGCATTTGGCTCTTTGGCCTGCATATGGCCTGTCCCAGGTATCCCACCTCGGTTAGGTTTTTGTCCTTGGCTTTCTCCTCCGCTAACAAACAATTGAACTTGTAGAAGTTAGAAACAGAACCATTTATGAGCGAATCTGTGAAATCAAACCTAGTGACACCATGCCTCTCGTAGTGACTTTTGATCTCTGCCACTAATGATTCTGCACTCCTGTACCTAAACTTGGGCCAGATGTTGTAGATGTCACAGAATGTGCATTTCCTCACACAACCACGAGATCCGGTAATATACACTTTTTTCTCTTCGTAATCTTCTAGATTATATCCTGCGTAGGTAGGGAAAGGGAATGAATCAATGTTGTCGTTGTTGTAGGACACTTTACCTTGTGAGAACAACTCACCAAGTGGTTTCTCACCGTCACCAACTATCAAGTGTTCTATGAAATTATTTTTCTTATTCCAGTCAGTGAAGTATTGATCAGTATCGGGGAACTTGCTGACGACCCCGTTGCCGCCCACTATCAACTTGTAGGGTCTTACCTTTGTGTTTTCGTGTGCTATAAGCAGTCGTGCCACATAAAGGCTCCAATAAGAAAACACGGATATCAACAGGTATTCGCATCCAGCAGGTAATTTGGCGGTGACACCCTCGTCCCATAACCTTATTATTTTTTGTTGTAGGACGTCAGGGATTGTATGATTTATAAACACGCACCAATTGTCCAATTCCTGCCACTCGCTGTCGGTGAGATTTTTCATAAGATGAAGGTTGAAATCAAACACAGCGGTCTGTAACCCATGACTCTGAGCCACTCCTTGCAACACGCCTATTGCCGCCGGCGGGGCCACTAGATCATACTTGGGTATGCTTGTGAGCAGTATTGATTTCATTTTTTTATGATGTCCTTTATCTGTTCTATGATTTCTGGATATGCGTTGTTAACCCCCACGTAACTCTCCATGTTGTCTGGTATGTTCTGGCCTGTCCTCGATAGGTACTGCTTTTTTGCTTCAATAATGTTGTTGAAGTATCTCTGTCCATGATCTTCGTGCAGTTCAAACTCTAACTCATGATCCCATGGTTTGATTCCTGCCAATCCATAATTGACCAAATGTCCATCTAATCGAATGTGTGGCTTTATCTTCCAAGGCCATATCTTTATCTGTACCAAACAGGGCACACTATCTATCTTAAAATTGTGCTGTGTCTTGTTCTTGGAGGTTGTTGCGGCGGCACCATTAACAAAAAGTTGGCAAGTAAATGCTGTTTTATTATATAGACTTATCTGCTTGACCATAACACTTTCGCTGGTTGAGTGGCACTGAAGTTTGCAGGATCATTAGATAATACTTACTCTAATTTCTCCGCATAGTAGATATTTCTTTGGCTCCGTCCTCGTCCCACACAGGAACAAGATTGCTCTTGTGCATCATGCCGATGCCCAACAGTTTACGTTCGCCTGAGTACTTCATCTCTTCTCTTTTGTTTCCACCATTCACTGGGATCTTGTCACCGCACTTGGGTTGATTGGGGTCTGGCTTGTACTCGGGTATGTCATATCCCTTGAATCTTTTTGTGGCCTGTTTCAGTGTGTAGGTGTCCAGTCCTTGTGATGCTAACCACTCCTCGTGATTGGCCTGAGCCTCACGATTGCGTCGAGAGTTCTCGATCTTTTTCTTGATGCGTTTCGGCAGTTTCATTTGTATGAATCCCATAACTTATTATACTGTTAAGGTAATTTATTGTCAACTATGGTTTGGAGTATGATTTCCGCATAGTCTGGGTTAGTGCTCCAGGCAGTCATGCCCATCATCAACTGTCTGTAATTCCATTTACCGTCGTCCAGTTGTTCTGCTCTGGCTAATCTGAATTTCTCATAAGCAGGATGTGTGTTCAGTATCCTTATCATGTCCTTGATCGAATTACATTTTGTTTGGTACTTCTTGACTCCCCAACTGGCATCTGGATTGCCCAGTGCTTTCATGTGCGGTACAGTGTCCAGGCTCCATGTCCTCACACCAAACAGTGCATTGCCTTCCGTGGCGAACCTACTTGTACCCCACGCACTCTCTATACCGGCCATTGCTATAATGATACTGATCGGAACCCTCTTGTCCTTGTCGGTGGTCCAATTCAGATATGAAACACACGTGGACGTTGCGTTGATGAAAGAAGTCTTGTCAGAGAACTCGAATTCTGGTTCTTTCAAACCAAGTTCTTGAATTATCTTCATTTCTTTCTTGTGGAACTCGTCCTCAATCTTTTGCACTGTGTAATCGTTTGGGTTGAACGTACCGGCAACCCAGGCACCTGCGATCACGAATGCAACCGCTACACAGAAGTATATGAATCTTTTAAGATATTTTTTCATCATTTTAATTAGTTAGTGGGCCGAGATTTTTATGCATATGGCCTTGTTGGCACTATGGGGAACTCGAGCCCACTAATCAATATTATACTGCAACTTTCTGTTCTGTTGCTGGTTCTGTTGTTTCTGCTTCGTACTTGGCTTTGTACTCTGCCTCTGCATTTCTCATAGCATTGTTCCAGTCCGCTTTACTTAGACCGGTGAACCTTGTTATGATACCGTCACTCATTATCTTGAATGACCCACACAACTTGTGAGATCCATCTTCCGCGATCTTGTGTACTACACCTGTTGCTTTACCATCGGCATTCTCTCTGCCCATGATGTACATGTAGTTTCCTGATCTACCTCTCCACTTGTTGTTTGTCTGTGTGTCTTCTTGGCATCTAGATCTAATCTGATCTACTACCAAACTTGCTTTTGCTGAACATTTATACATTGTCTTTCTCTCCTTTGTTACCACTATTATACATGGTAATGGTATAACCGTCAACTGGCGTAGAAGGCGCTATTTTATTGCTTATTTTAAGTTGGCAAGTATGGCCGCTTCTCGATTTTTGGCCTTTTCAAACTTGGTTCTATTTTCTTCTTCTATTTCTTCTGCTGTCTTAACCTTTTCAGGTTCCAATTTGTCTGGTACTGCTATAGGTAATCCTGTGTTATCAAACCATCTGCCGTCTGCTGTTGATGTGCAAGGACTATAAAAGTTTTTCTTCTCATTGGTCATTGGATCCTTGCGTGTTATTAGTCTTCTTTTTTTGTACAACTTACCTGCGTAGATGGAACCATCTTTCTGCAACAGGTGATCGTCATACAACGATCCATACACCCTGTCTATCATGATGTACTCCTCACCGTCCTCGTCCTTCTTCCTCTTGGCCTTGTCGTAGGATGCCGGCAGTGTGTGTAGTGTGTTTGTATAGTACCTGTTGGTGTAGGAATGGAACTTCTGCTCCACAAAGGCTTTGGGGGCAGAGTCTGTGATCTTGCCCAGTCCTTCCAGTAATTTCTTTGTTTTCTCGCTTGGCATAATGTTTAGCTCTCCACCAGTCCGTTATCGACTCCAACCTCGCCTTACGGCTATCCTATCCATCATCGACATAGAGTGTCTCTAATTTTTAGATTGCAAATGAGAATTGGTACCTTACCAGCTCTGGTGGATTTGCTGTTTTTAATTATACACAAATACTAGGATAAGTCAACCACACCCAACATCCGGAAGTGATCTTGTATGGTGTATGTGTCTAGATCAACAGCATTGCCACGCACATCTTTGATCACTTTGGTGTAACCTGCCAACTTGTATCTACGGAATGGATACTCCCAGTTGCCGGCCTGTTGCCAGTCGCCTTCTAATATATGCTTGTCTGCATCGTCAATCAGACACAACGGCATCTGCAGTACAACTTCTGCTGATATCTTGTCATGTAGGTATGCTGTTATGATCTTGTTCTGTGGTATTACATGTTCTAGGTGTTGTTTGCCTTCCATGTCCTGTGCCTTGTAATGGTATCCCATGGGTGCCAACTGCTTCTGCATGGATCTTATGTACAGCACCAAGGATGTCTTTATGTGCTTCTTTGTTACCTGGTTCCAACGGTCATCGAACAGATCTGCTTTCATGTGATCAATGTATTCCGCAAGTTCCTTGAGTTCTGGTCTTCCCTTGCTCTTGAAGTTTATCTCCGGTAAATTAATAAGGCTTTGGAAGTCTATCATTGAACTCATCCTCTGTTATCATTTCCATTACAACTGCATCCGCACCATTGTCATAGTGTTCCCACACTGCCTCAATGATGTCTTTGTATGGCAAACCATATCCGTATTCTTCCGTCTTGCTGTTTCTAGTGACAAGACAGATGTAATAACTTAATTTATTTGACATATTTGTTGAACGCTGTCTGTGCCTCTGAGTCTGGTGCAATGTCACCCTCGTCTAGTTTCAGTGCGACGTTTGGCATGTAGCTCGGTTCAAAGCCTTCGGGTTGTTCTATCTGATACACTTCTTTAAGCATGTGACTCATTGCCACTGGTGCGTCCCACCCAACACCGTTTGCGTGTTGCCATTGTTTCTTGGTGGCGGTGTGTATCAGTGTGGCACTTGGACACACTTCTTTGTTTGTAGTAAGCATCTTCAACATCCAGTCCTCAGGCAATCTGCTCAATCTCTTTGCCTCTGCACCCATCTGGTATTGCTTCATAAGACCAATGAACAGACCCTGGTTGATCTCTCCACCCTCTTCGTCACCATACACTGATTTGATGGCCATGAGTGCGTCCTTCAATCCCTGTTCACCTGACATCTTGATGCCTTTGTATGCATAATCAAAATGTGAGAAATAGTGCTTGTTTGGTCCACACTTGCCTGGACTCTTCCTGACACGTTTGGGTTCTAGGTCTATCTCACACTCGTCGAACACTTTCTGTACTGCGTGTGCTGTGGCCACCCTCTCAGTTTCTGTTTCGCCCATTTTGTATCTGTGTAACAGGCATCTGTGTATTTCTTCTGTGCCCGCCCTCAATATACCTGAGTCGTTCACTATCTCGAATGCTTCTGCGTCAAAGGCCGGCTCATCTGTCTCCACTATGGTAACTGGTATTTTGGTCCATCCTAGCAGTGCCAATGCGACTGCTCTGTGTTGTCCGTCGAATATGTACAGTGTCTCTCCGTCTGAACGTTTGACTGCAGACACAGGGCAACACACCCTGGGGTCGAACTTCTTCATGATGTTCATGACATGTCCTGCCCTCACATCTCTCTGTACTGAATAATTGAACGCGAAGTGTTCCAATGGATGGTCTTCCACTCCTCTGGGTAACAATCTTCCTTTTGCTATTTGATTCTGTAGATTTACTTTGGCCTCTGCCAACTTGCTGTTCCAGTTTGGAACATCCTCTGGTGCTTCTTTCTTGACTTCGTTTACCACGTCTAGAAGCATTTTTACTTTGTCAGTCATAATTTTCTCCAATTGATTATATGATGTATCAACAGATTAGGTCCAACAATAGGAAAATACCTGAAAATACTGTATAATTATAACATAGAATTAATATATGTCAACCGTGGTTAATAAAATTGGTGGGATCATTCGCAACGCTTTCGATCCTAGAAAAATGGAAGAATGGCAGGAATATTTTCAACGATGGACCATGACCGGAGATGATAGACTCAATTGTTATGGTATAGACGAAAAGAATCATGAAGCAGAGCAATGGTTCCAAAAGAACATTTTTTCAACAGTCAAGCAATGCTTGGGAGATGACAAAATGCGGTCTATATTTGGTATGTATACTGAGAGTGTTAAACCCTACGTAATACACAGCGACGAATACCATGTCGCAAAAAACAACAAAATTGGAAAACCTTTTAAAAGTTGGCTTATTCCTTACAAGGTCGACGGGGACCGAACAGATATTTCTGCGGCAAGCACTATAATATTCAACGAAATAGAATACGGAGATGATAGGAACAGCATAGGAGATTCGTTAAGGCAGAAATATTTTACACATTGTGACCAAACCTTGTTAAAAAAGGTTAGTATCTACGAAATATTACACTGGGAACCAGGAAGTTTAATTTATTGGGATCAACGCTATCTACACTGTAGTGGATCATTCAATTGTTTTAAAACAAAGGAAATGTTTGTGGGACATACCTTTATCCCAGATTAGTCAAGTGTAGATCTAGTGCATCGGCATGTGGGAGATCAAAATCCACACTTCCGTTAAATCCCCAGAAGGCTGAATTGATTTGTTCTTTTGATTCGGTCTGCAACACGAACATTTTTGCCACCCTATTTTTGTTGAGCGGTTTGCCATTTATTTCCACACTTGTAATTTTGATAAATTTGTCTTTTAATATTTTGCCTGTGCTTTTGTCCAGGATCGTGTCTTTTCTGTTATTCTTGCCTGAAAGATTGAATACCAATTTGTTTGGCGTATCTACATCCAGTTCTACAACATTTTTTCCTTCAGAGAGTTTGTCACTCAAATAAATTTTATCATGCTGATCGACTATAGTCAAATTCATTACTCCGTTCGACTCCCCCACTTCTAGGTGCAACAATAAATTTATCATTTCATCATTTGCTCCATTAATAGGTGATTGTCAGTCATGCTGGTTACATTAAATCCAGCATTTTTACAGGCTAATGTTTGTTCTGCGGACCATTTTAGTCTTACGCTAGGCGTGTTTGCTGTCTTTTCTATGGACCATTTGTGATCAAACAATTCATCTTTCAACTGTATTCCTAACTCGTCCTTTCTTCTATACAGTTCCGTTCCAGGCAGTATTCCTAGGGTGCCACCTAAAGAGACATTACTAATAGGATTAGGATAATAATGTTTGTTTGATTGGAACCATTGCATGGTCTCCTTGTTTGTTTGTTCGGTGTCTGTCACGTATCCAACTATTAATAGCATGTGACAAGGAATTTTGTATTTGGCACACATGTCAAAGCAATAATGCATGTCCTCGTTTGTGAATTTCTTGCCCATATGGAAACGCACTTGCTCATTTATTGATTCTATGCCCACTGTAAGTTGGTAAGCAGATTTGCTAATGTCGATCCAGTCCTGTTCTGGCATCTGCGTCTGTGGCCTGAAGATAAAGAACGAACTCCACTTCAATTGCTCATCTGTGTTTTTCTCGTTGTGTTCTGCCAACAATTTCATGAGCTTTCTAAATTCTATTTGGTTACCGTTGATAAGACTGTCTTGGAATTTGAACTTTGTTATTTTTGTTTTTTTGTAGTGCCATAAGAGTTCTTGAAATATGTCTTCAGCATTTCTCCATTGATATTTTTTCCAGTGTTCGTGTATGTCACAGAAAGTGCATCTCCTGACACAACCTCGGGAACCTACAATTCCTATGCTCATATTCTCGTATAAATCCATGTTGTAGTCAGAGTAATCAGGAAAAGGTAATCGATTGAGATCAGGAACCTGTTGCCACTCTACTGAATTTACACCATGCACCTCCCGGGAGGCACTTTCTTTCAAGACAAGATCTGGTAGGCTCACATCGCCATCACCTTTTATATAAAAATCTATCTGTTTTTGCTGTAACAAAGTCTCAGCGATGTTCTGTGTAGATTCCAATGTGTTGAATATGCCAGCGCCACCGATGATTATTTTTACATGGGGGGCCTTTTGTCTTAATCTGAAACATATCCATTCACAGGCTATTTTAGATGCGTATGTTAGAAGACTGAGGGCAACGTGTGTAGGATCATATGCCAGTATCCTTTCTACAATGTAATCTATCACGCTTCTCACTTTTTTGTGATCAAAAATCTTTATACCATTGTAAAAGAATTCTTGTAGTATCTTTAAATCTTGTTTTTCAAATCTAGTTTTAATAAAATGTAGCACTTCTTGATTGCAGTCTATTGCAACCGTGTTTATCCCTCTTGCCATACACATGCCCTTTAGTAAGGCGGGTGCGAGCAAAGGAGATTCTGTATCAGTCCAGGGCACACTGGTAATAAGAAGTTTCATACTTAATAATATTATATATTAAACATACAGAGAAGTAAAGTTTATTGTATTAGGCTTCGTTGTTTTGTGCCACATACAGGCAGGAGTGTGCCTCGCTGTCGATGAGGTAGCCATAATCCTTGAATGTTTGCACCATGCCCATGGCCTTGATTTCGGCCATCTGTATGCATTCCGCTTCTGTCATGTACCACTTGATGGGGTCTTCCTCAAACAGGTTGCAGGGATTACCTAAGGTGCATATTACTACAAGTACTTTCCACATACTATTAATTATCTCATTTTCCTTTTGCCAAGGAGGTCCCTAATCGTGTCTTTGCAGGCGTCGTGCCAGTATATGCCAGACTCTCGCAGTTTCTCGTTGGCAGTACGCAGTTTCTCCATCCTGCGTTCTATTGTTTTGAATTGTTTGATAGTTAGAGCTCGGTCCACCTGTTTCTCCAACTTGTTCAGCACTGAATCAATTGCAGGGCAAGTGATGTCAGGCACTTTCGGAGCCTTCTTACGGATCTTTGACCAATAAGCGGTCTTCGTCTTTGGTCGTTTCACAGTAATATTTACTGACCGACAACTTAAAGTAATGTGCTAATTTTTAGTTTAGATTAGGGTAATACACCCGTACAAGAAAATTGATGTGTAAACAACTAATATGGCCCACATCGCCTTGCTCATTTGACTTTGTGATTTCTCTTCCAGTAATTGCTTTTTTTCATGCCAAGGTAGTTTTCACCTGGCTCGTAGTCCCAGACCTTGCCGTGGTGTCCACGTATGTCGGCCCAAGTCATCCTGGCTTTTACCAGTAATTTTATTAATGGGTTCTTGCTCGTCTTCACTTGTCTTCTAACGTCCTATCTTTTTCTTTCTACCTAGTGGTAACTTCTGGTCTTTGACGAAGAGCTCTCCGCCCTTGGTCGTCCACTCGATAGTTATCATCTTGGCTTTAGAACCGCCCTGGTATGATTTCACGGCCTTCTTATAAGACATCGCCTCGACCTCTTTGGTCTCAGTTCCTTCAGTGATTTTGAATATTCTATTTTTTGGCATATACACTAATTTAGCACAAAGTTGACAATACGTCAACCTTCAGGTATAATTACATTTAAGTTTGTTGACTAACAATTAATAAGCGGACGAGACGCGAGTTCAAATCTCGCCACCTCCACCAATTTATTACTTGGTGGCTTATGTAATCCCTTCCGGGGGTGTTATTGGAATCGATCGACGTCTAAACTTGTTACGAGAACTTGGTGATGGCACTGACCTAATCAGGCTGTTTTTTAAATGCAAACAAAAAAGCATTAGGATTTGCTGACTTAACAGTTGGTATGTCTGAATTGAGATTAGCGGCGTAATAACCAATAATTTCAGGGGAATGGTCCACCTTGCAACAGAACGGACCACTTCTTTAGTTTCCTAGGAAAATTTTTGTCACTTTATCGTTGTTGATTAGATCTTTGGATTTGCCATGTATCACGAGTCTTCCACTTTCAAGCACATAACCACGATCAGCCATGCTCAATGCTAGTCGTACATTTTGCTCTACAAACAATATAGACACCCCTTCGTCAACTATGTTTCTAAATACTTTTATAAGATCTTTCATGACCAATGGCGATAAACCTAAGAAAGGTTCATCAATCATCAAGAGTTTTGGGAGACCCATCATGCCCCTTGCAATCGCTAAGATCTGTTGCTCGCCTCCCGACATTGTTTTTGCAAGTTGATACTTTCGTGCTTCTAGTTTTGGGAAAATTTTGAACACTTTTGTCAGTGAACTCTCCAATTGGTGTTTTGCTTTTTTGTGCCATGCTCCTAATAAAAGATTTTGCATGACTGTCAGGTGTGGGAAAACCCTACGCCTTTCGAGAACATGTGAGATGCCTAATTCTGTCCTTTTATGTGTGGGAGTATTAGAAATCAAAGCGTCATTGAAATGTATAGTGCCTTGCCTGTGGTTCACCAAATTGCTTATGGTGTTCAGGATAGTGCTTTTTCCAGAACCGTTTGGACCTAGTAAAGCAACCATTTCACCTTGCTTCACATTCATCGACACGTTCCAGATCACCTGGAAGTCGTCATATAACACATCGATGTTTTTTATATCAAGTAGCATCGTATGTTCCCAGGTACGAATCAATAACGTTTTTATTATTTTGGATTTGTTTTGGCGTGCCGTACGCTATACTTTGACCTTGGTCTAGAGCAAGGATGTTATCTGAAATTTCCATGATTATGTTCATGTTGTGTTCTATTGTAACGATAGTGACCCCGGATCTCTTCATTTTCTTTATCAACTCTACCAAACCGGGCACCGTCCTCTGATCAACCCCTCCAGTAACTTCGTCCATTAATAACAGTTTAGGCTCAATTGCCATGGCCCTTGCCATTTCCAGTCTCTTTCTTTGTCCTGTTGACAGTTCTTTTGCGTAGTGATGTCTCTTGTCTATCAAATCTACAAAGTCAATTATTTCAAGTGCTCTATCTCTGGCTTTTTTGATGTTAGATTCTTTAACAAAACATCCTATCATGACATTTTCAAGCAGGGTTTGGTCTGCGAAGGGTTTAAGTTTTTGAAATGTTCTGCCTATTCCCAAGGCACTTATTTGATCTGGACGTAAGCCAGATATATTGTTGGCAAAAAAATTTACTGTGCCATTGTCGGCTTTTGTGTAACCGGTTATAAGGTCAAACAATGTAGACTTTCCTGCACCGTTTGGTCCTATGACTCCTAATATGCTACCTTGTTCTACGTCAAATGAAATATTTTTGTTTGCCTTGATACCTCCAAAAGACCTGCTGATGTTTTCTACAGTCAATATTTTCATCTCTTTTGCTTCCTGTCTATTACATCTCTGTTAAAGAATGATATCAACCCATTAGGCCTGAACACACAAATAAGCATTAGTATTAATCCGTAGAGTATCAAGTCCACTGCACCACCTGTGCCACCTAGATAAATCCTTGTATACTCGGATATGGGGATCAATATCACCGTGCCTAGCAACGGCCCCCAGATATTTCCTGTGCCACCGAGCACTGTGATCAGCAACACCACGATTGATATCTCGATATTGAACACTGTTGCAGGATCTATCACGAGAATATATTGGGCAAACAAACTGCCCATTGGTGCCATCATCATCGCTGATATCACGTATGCTATTATCTTATAGTGCGACACGTTGATACCCAGACTCGATGCCGCTTGGGGATCATCTCTTACTGCCCTTAGCCTATATCCTAGTTTGGACCTGCTTAACATCCAACTCAAAAGGAAAGTTGTAAGGAAAAATACTAGGAAAATATAGTAGTAGGGAACCTTACTTGAGTTGAACTGGAGTGCTATCCATGAATCCGCTGGTAATATAGGAATCCACAGGCCAGAAGCGGCACCCACTAGATCCCATCTTCTGAATACAAGGGAGAAACCAATTGCGATCAACAGAGTCGCTATGGCAAAGTAATGCCCGTGCAGTCTCAACATAGGAATACCTATTAGGACCGCAATTATGCCTGACACAAACATTCCAAATACAATGCCCATCCATGGTGTGATCCCATATTCAGTAAACAAGAATGATGTTGCATAAGCGCCGATGCCAAAGAACAGTCCATGCCCTAGACTGATCTGTCCTGAAAAACCTGCTATCACATTCCAAGATTGTGCCATTACACTGTGCATGAATATCATTATGAACAAGTGTAGGTAAAATGAATTGATATCAAACAAAGGCAGGCAAAACAATAACAAAACAGTCGAACTTAAAAAATATAAAATCGTGTTATTGTTCTTCCATACAGGTTCTTGTTTGGCCAATGATAACTTGTCTAGCATCAATATCTCCCAAACAAACCTTGTGGTCTGTAAATGACTACCAATAGGTAAATTGCAAACACATAAAGAAGTTTGAATGATGGATCTATGAGCAGGCCACCCAACGATTCAACAAGTCCTATTATAATTCCGGCGTACAGGCATCCTATAATACTGCCAAAGCCGCCTAGAGCAACTGCCACAAAGGCAAACAGGGCAAAATTTATACCCACATCAGTGAACACAGCAAAATAGTTCATCATCATCGATCCAGCAACAGCAACACATCCAAGTCCTATTGCCCATCCTAGTGCAAACATTTTGTCAGAAGGGATACCAAGTATTTCAGCGGCGTGTCTGTCTTGTGCTGTGGCCTGGAGTGCCAGTCCTGTTTCTGTTTTTGTAACGAAACAGTATAAACCTATAAATGCTAGAAGGCAAATCAGACTTGCAAATAATTGAGGCTGTCCAACATAAATGGTTCCTAATTCTATCCTACCCTCGATTAATGGATTCTGTACATTTCTGTAATCGGGGGTCCATAATAGTTGAGCTACGGATCTAATAAAGATAGACAACCCAAAGGTTGCACAGATCTGTATTAACATCTTTGCTTCTAAAATGTATCTTATCAACAGATAGTGGGTTAGAACACCGCACACTGCCATTAGTAAAATTGTAATAGGAACGGAAAATAAAGGATCCAACCCTAGCAACGACCACAACCAGAAAGATGTGAACATGGATAGCATCAGATGTTCTCCATGAGCGAAGTTGACTATCCCCATCAACCCAAAGATCAAACTCAATCCAGCGGCTATCAAGGCATAGATAAGTCCCATCATCAGTCCTGCCACGATTGCCTGAAGTATTATTTCAACGGTCATAATTTTTGCTGGATCTCACTAAGGCGACTTCGCTTTTGAGTAAGAGTGTGATTATTATTTTTGATCCCAAGTTGGCATTGGGTACACAAGGTCACACGCCGCTAGTTCATATGGATAGACTGTGCAATATTTTCCATTTTGAACTTGCATTAGTACTCCTCGTACTGCCTCGTTCTGTCCATCTGGACCAAACTTAACACCTCTGTAAGGTACTATCAATGCTTCTCCTGGTATGTCAAGATTAACAAGTGCTTCTCTGATTTTCTCAGGATCCGTTGATCCAGCATTGTTGATTGCCACAGCGAGTGCCATGAAACCTGTAAATGCCCTAGCAGGAACATCTGATAGATCTCTTCCTCCAGAATGCTTTTTGAATATTTTATTGATTGTACCGATCATGGGTATTGTTTTTGCTAGATCTGTGTTGAACGGTGATCTAGATATGACACCTTCGGCCTTATCTCCCAAAGTTGAAATAAATGTAGGATCTACATATCCGGCATTTTGGGCAATCAATAACTTAGGATTGTAATCAAGTTCTTGAGCAGTGTTCAAAAACAAGAACGCATCTGCCGTGTACTGAGACGGAAGAAGAACATCTGGATCTTTTAGTTTCAACCTCTGGACTTCAGAAGTCAAAGTTGTTGTAGACGCTTTATAACTTATTTTCTCTATAACCTCATAGCCTTGCTCTTTGGCCATTTTGTTTTGTGTTGAACCACTGTCAGATCCCCATAAAGTATCTTCGTGTAAGATTCCTAACGTATTAAGATTTGCATTATTCTTCTTGTTGAAATCCTGTATAAACTCGAACATCAACTGTGTAAACATACCATCATGTGGACCTACCCTAAAGAAATATTTCAATCCTCTAGATGTAAGTTTTGGCGAAGCAGAATCTCCGTTCACAAATGGAATGCCTGCCCTTTCAGTCACGGTGCTGGCCGCGGCCACCACAGAAGAAAAGTAAGCACCATACATCGCATGGACGCCGTCTTTGTTGAGCATCTTTTCAGTTTCACTTACTCCCACATCTGGTTTACCAGTGTGATCGCCAACGACTATAGATACTTTCGCACCATCTAAACCTTCAAGGCCTTCGTTTTCCGCTAACGGCATGCCAGGAATGTTGTGCTTGTTGTTGATTATATCCAAGGCAGTGTTGACCGCCGCCACCGCATCTTTCCCGATCTGTGCAGAAGAGCCAGTGAGAGGATATATTACTCCAATTTTAACATCTTGTGCGGATCCAATCGCTGGTGCACATATGAATGATAAAAAAGAAAGTATTGATATAATTAATTTTCTCATCTTTTTTTCCTTTTTAATTTAAATTTAAACTACTCCCATTTTATAAGAAATATGGCCATCTTGTCAATCATAATTATGGTTTAATAATGTTTTGCACATGCAGTCTGGTTATTAAATAGTTCATGTATAAACTGTTTGCAATCATGTGTTTTACTATCAACGGTGCGACGGAATGCACACCCTACAATGACAGTTCGGCCACGATATACAGGACACTTGCAGAGTGTGAAAAAGACGCTGAGTATCGTTTTTATGGCCTTACAGATGTATTCGCACAATACAATCAACCCTATGAACGTATCGTAATAGGCTGTGAAGAACACACAGACTAGCGAACGTACCTAAACATCTTATCAGACTTGCTGGCAAATCCTATGTCCTGGTATCCAAAATCACTCATTGTTTTTTGTAAAATTTCCGTATTCTGAAACCATTCAAGGCATACTACAGGTTTGAACTTATTAATTGTTTGTGTGGCACCAATAAGGGCATCATGCTCTCCGCCCTCTATGTCTAGGTGAATGAGATCGCAGGCTGTCAGGCCCAGTTGATCTATGCTCAGCACAGGAATTGAACCTTGCGTGTTGGTCTTGTGAAACATGCCAGAATTTGCTTCAGACTGGAGATCAGCAGGATTTGTAATAGATGTTGTTGTTTCCTGCCCGGTTCCTAAAAAACTCTGGAACTTGTAAATGTTCTTACAATTGATTAGATTTCTACACAGACAATAGAAATTTAAATTTTCAGGTTCAAAAGTATAGACAGTCTCGAAAGCCTTGGCATACTGCTCTGCATACACCCCACAGTTGCCGCCTGCCTGCACTGCTACTCTTTTGTTTGCTATTTCCTTGATCACTTCCTGTGGTAATTTCCAGTGCCTGGAAGTTGCTCTCCAACACCTCTTGTCATTCTTTGGCCAGTGCCACCCTTCTCTTAATTCTACAAGTGTGTCCATTTTATCTTTGTTCCCTTGTACTTGCCCCTAGAACCCTTCTCATGATATATCAAACACTGGTTGTGCTGTTGTAAATCTGCATCTGTTTTTACATCAAAGTGTCGTATCCATTCTCCATGTTTTAAGTTGTTGTATGGCAACTGCTTGAATGTCTGTTTGATGACTAATTGGTCAACTCCTATTGTGTCTGTGTCCTCTATAAGTTGTTGCATACGTTTGGCCGCTTCTTGGGCCGATGACCTTTTGCTATAATGAAAGTTGCAGAAAGTCGCCATCAATCGTCCGTTGTATTCTGTGAATGCCATATCAGAACTTACGAAGTTCATTTGGTCCTGGGTGGGTTCACGTAGTGCATATGAATCAACATCAGCAACTATCACTGATTGGTATTCTAACAGGTTATGTCCTAACAATATGAATCTCTCTGCCTGACAATAGGTTTCGTATGAGTATGGCCATTTCAATATCAATTTGTCTGTAGTACAGTGTGTGTATGTGACATCTAGTTTATCTAATCTTTGTATGGACATGTCCGATGGATCTATTATGTGTACATGAATTGGTAACTGCCAGTGTTGCTTGTAGCTCTTATAGAATCTAGGGAAGTATTGATTGAAGTATTTGTCGTCGCATGAAGTCAGTATGAACCTGCCATGTGTGGGCCAGTCACCTATTACATCACTGAACATTAACTTAATGTGTTAGAGGATTCGTTGAGATCTAAGGCTCTCGCTATCTCATCACGATCGTGTTGGTTCATGTTGTTTAGCAGGGATTCACTTTGGGAATAGATTGTGCGATTGCGAGTAACTATTGACAACTGTTCGCACGCCTTGGTTATGATCTGTGCGGCAGTAAGTGAGTCAAAACCCGCAGTGTCTATCCTGGCATCACGCTTGGCCTTGTCAGCCACCGCTATGAGGTCCACCGGATCCCTCACGTCTGGCAGTCCGGAGTCAGAGTAGATCTGCTCTATTATGGAGCTCTTGTCTGAGTCTGTTGTCGTGGTGTATATGGGGTTGAGGTTTTGCAAGTTGGCCACATATTCCTCAAAGTAGGTTTTCCAAGATGCGTTCTGTGATGTATTGATCATTAGTTTTCTCAGTTGTGCATCATCGGCTATTCCGGCAAAAGCAGAGCTGTTTGAAAGCACTTCTAGGTATGTCCTGATTCCGGAGAGGTTGCTGTTCTCCAATGACACTTGTGCATTGATCTTCTCCCTTGCCTCCATGAGTTTAGTTTTGTTTGACAGGTATGGTTCCGACGCCAATGCGTTGTTGAAATTTGTGTGTGCCGTCGCCACTGCGGTTGCGAACGTGTCCAGTGTCTGCTGGAAGTCCGTGCTGTCTGCCACTACCGAATTGATGAAGTTTCTTAGATTGTCATATGCCGTCTGCAGTGCCGTGTCCGCGGCCAGTCCTGCGTTGTTGATAAAGGTTATGGCCTCGTTCAGTGTTGTGAACACAGGCGCCGTGCTGTCCTCGGTCTCTAGGAATATGTTATTCAGTGTGCCAAAGTGATCATTGACTGCTCTGTTCTTATCTTTGGCCAGGACACCAAACAAGCTCGGTATCGTGTATTGTAGACCCTGTACTGATTGCAACATTTCTAAGTAGGTGCCTTGTCCGTTGTTGGGCGGACTTATGTCTGGCTCCCCGGGAATTATTGACCCGTCGAGGACTGTGTTGGTATGCCTTACAAGATCACCGAGCACCCTGCCCATGTTGATATGGGCGACGTTGTTGATCTCTTCCTTGATGTCCGTTTTCTGTGAAGTGGTCAGCACAGCATTGGACTCGATAACAGAATCCAATTGGAAACTCTTCAACACCCATCCTATCTTGAATTGATTGATCGCGTTCTCTAGGGCTTGATTGGAGAAATCAGGTGTGTTCTCTGTTAGTGATTTTAGACCTTTGCTGACTGTCATTATGTGCTACCCATGACATCTGAACCACCCGGTCCTGTGGATCCTGGAGAAGGTAACCCGCTGACAATTTTGCCCACCCCGGCACTGACCGCGGCACCAATTATTGCTCCTGCCAACCCACCGGCGCCGTTCGCGTATACGTTACGTGAGCCCATGCTCATGAATCCTTTAATGTCTGCCTTGTCATACTTCCTTGCGACCCCTCTGCCCTCTGCGAAAACATTTGGTGAAGCACCCCAAATAAGGTGAGTATGGATGACACATTTTATGCCAACACGTATAAGATGAGGTACCAGAGGATCGAATTGTCTTAACATCGGTTTATTGTTGGCGAACACGGATCCCTGCGTCGCTTTGGCCGGTGCCACTCTCATACACCCGTGTCCCGTATACGCTAAATCTATTAGGTCTCTTGATATTGCTGGCATGCCAGTATTTATGGACAGATAAAACCGCCCGTGTTATAACTTAAATTTGGAGAACTGACCCTTCTTGACGTCTTGTTTGATGCCACCCGAGATATAAGACTCGACTTCGGTCTCCTGCGGAGCCACCTGCATGCCTCTGCTTGACAGCCAGTGTTGTGTCCACGGCAGTGGGTTGGCCGATGCTGACACGTCGTATATGGGATCATATCCCAGTGCCCTCAGTCTCTTGTTGGCTATCCACTCAACGTAATTGCCTAACAGTTTCTCGTTCAGTCCTATGATGGATCCATCCTTGAACAGGTACTTGGCCCATGCTTTCTCTTCTTCGACACAGTCCTTGAACATCTGTATCACAGTCTTCTCCGTGCCTTTCATGGCCTTGGTCATCTCAGGATCATCTCCTTTTTGCCATGCCTTGATGATGTGTGTTGAAAGATTTAAATGTGTTGCTTCGTCCCTGGCGATCAATGATAGGATCTTTGCAGAACCTTCCATCAGTTTGAGTTCGCCAAATGCGAATGTGCAGGCGAATGATATGTAGAATCTCAAACCTTCTAACAGGTTCACGGTGTTCATTGCAAGGTACAGTTGTTTCTTCAGTGCCAGCATGTCCACTTTCTTGCCTACCGCATGGTCCAGTGCCATCTTTCCAAACTTGTCATATTCCGTTGTAACAGAACTTGCTCTCTTTAGGATCTCCTTGTCATCCAGTATGGTGTCAAACACTTCCGCTGGATCCGAGTACACGTTCTTCATGATGTGTGTGTATGATCTCGAGTGTATGGTCTCAAAGAAGTCCCATGTCACTATGCAACCTTCCAGTTCTGGATTGCTAACATATGGCAGGAACATGAGGCTCGGTCCCCTGCCCTGTACCGAATCTAATAGTGTCTGGTACTTCAAGTTACTTGTGAATATGTGTTTCTGTTCAGGCCTGAAGTTCATGAAGTCCGCTCTGTCCTTCTGCAGGCTGACCTCCTCTGGTCTCCAGAAGTAACCCAACATGGTCTGGTTCAACTTATCGAACTGTGGATATCTGAAGTCGTCGTATCTCTGTATGCCGCCGTCCTCGCCAAAGAACATCGGCTGTTTAGTGAAGTCAACTTTCTCCTGGTTAAAAACTGTTTTCGTCATAATAATTTTTGCTGTTAGATCATACAGGCGTCGCACTCTTCGCCGTCGATGTCTGTGGTTGTACTTATTTCCGGTGCTGGATTTTCGGGCTCTAGTATAACATCCTCACCTTCGTCCTCCTGCTGTGTTTCTATTCCTGCCGGTTGTACGTCTTCTTCCTCCCCTTTGAAATCGTATGTGTTTTGGTAGTAACTTGTCTTCCAACCAAGTTTGTATGCTGTCAGCATGTCCTGTGCCATCACTGACAGAGGTACTTCGTTGTTCTCGAACTGTAATGGATTGTAACTCCAGTTACCACTGATCGCTTGATCAAAATATTTCTGCATCATGGCTACCACGTTGATGTAACCCTCGTTGCTTGGCATGTCCCATAGCAGTGTGTAATCATTTTTAAGTTTGGGGAACCCCGGTGCTATCTGCTTCAGAGGACCTTTCTTGCTTTTCTTGATGGCCATCAATGCCCTTGGTGGTTCGATACCGTTTGTCTCATTACTAACAACTGAACTGCTCTCACTTGGCATCTGTGCTGACAGTGTGCTGTGTCTCAATCCATGCTTGGCTATGTCTTTCCTTAGGCTCTCCCATGCCATTCTCTGTTTATGTGGTACTATGTTGTCCACATCCTTCTTGTAGTGATCAATTGGTAGCAGGCCGTCTGCGTATTTTGTTCTCTCAAATCCTTCACACTTGCCTTTCTCCATTGCTATGTTGCAACTCGCTCTCAATAGGTTGTATTGGAATGCTTCTGAAAGTCTGTCAACTAGATCCCACGCCTTTGGATCTGAATACTTGACGCCATGTTTTGCGATGTAGTGTGCCAGTCCGATGTAACCAATTCCTAGACTTCTTCTCTTCTTTGTTGAAACTTCCGCGGCCTTGACTGGATAGTCTTGGTAGTCAATTATCTGTTCCAGTGCCCTAACACTAAGGTCACATATGTTCTCCAGTTCACTTAAATCATTCAGTCCACCAACATTGACCGCTGAAAGGATGCACAATGCGATCTCTCCCTGCTCATCATGTATGTCCTGTATGGGTGTTGTGGGTAACGTGATCTCCTGACACAGGTTACTCATCGAAACTTTGTCTTTGAATGAACTGTGTGAGTTGCAGTGGTCAAGATTCATTATGTAGATCCTGCCTGTCTCTGCTCTCTCCTTCAACAGGTCAAAGAATAGATCCTGTGCTGGAACAGTTTTCTTTGGAATTGTTTTGTCCGCTTCATACTTCAAGTACAAGTCATCGAACTCATCTGTTCCAAATGCATCATACAGTCCAGGTGCCTGATGTGGTGATATTAATGTTATGTCTTCCTCGTTCATGAATCTCTCATAGAACATTTTACTGATCTGTATGGAGTAATCCATACGTCTTACCCTGTTGTCCTCTGTGCCTTTGTTGTTCTTAAGCACAAGGATGTCTTCTATCTCTGGATGCCATATTGGGAAGTGTACAGTTGCGTTTCCGCCACGCACACCATTCTGTGTACAACATCTCACGGTTGATTCGAATTTCTTTAGGAACGGGATGACTCCTGTGTGTTGAACCTCCCCTCCCCTGATCTTGCTGTTGATACCTCTGATACGTCCTGCGTTGATTCCTATGCCAGCTCTCCTGGCAACGTACAAACCAATAGCCATGTCGCTTGAGAAGATACTTGGTAGGGTGTCATCACTGTCCACTAGAACGCAACTGGCGAACTGTCTGATGGGTGTTCTCACTCCTGCCATCACTGGGGTTGGGATATTAATTTTGTGTAGTGATATCGCATCATAATATTTCTTAACATAACTCATTCTGTTCTTTGTAGGATACTCCGCGAACAGTGTTGCCGCGATCATCATGTACATGTCCTGTGGAGTCTCATACAGTTGTCCTGTGCTCCTGTCCTGTACAAGATACTTGTCACAGATCTGTCTAAGTCCTGCGTAAGTGAATTTTAGATCTCTTTCTCTCTTTATCCATGTGTTGAATTTCTTTATTTCTGTCTTTGAATACTTGTCCAGTATGCCCTTGTCATACACACCTAGTCTTATGTTCCTTAGAATAAGTTTCAATAACGGAATGTACTCGTACTGGCCGTGTGCTTCCTTCCTTACATCATACGAAAGCAGTCTCGCCGCCGCATATTGATAGTTGGGTGCTTCAAGACTTATCAAGTCATTCGCTGAACGCACTAAAACATTCTGGATGTCTTTGGTTGTCATGCCATCATAGAACTGTATGTTGGCGTTCATCTCTATCTGTGATGAACTGACCCCTGACAGGCCTTCACATGCCTCTTCAACGACGAAATGGATTTTGTTTATGTCAAGGTTCTCCAACTTGCCATCTCTTTTCTGAACTTTGATCGTACTTGAGTTGGTGCTTGGCATTAAATATTTGTAATTTTTATTTTTGATTTTTGTTTTTGTTGTATCCATATTTATCTAAATCCGTGTGTTTAACTTTTTTTTACTTTTTTGCTTACCCTTCATACGAATAAAATCACAACGTCGTTATGTAATTTTATAATGTACTAATATTACGACAAAAAAAGTTTTCTGTCTATCTGTTTATTGATTATTATGCGATGATTGTTGTCTGGTAATCAATTGTTGCCGCTGTACCCGTGCTGGTAGTTGTGAACTTGAAGGCAACAGTTTCATTGCCTGACGTGGAATCTTTATCATCTAAGACAGCAGTCAGAGTTACACCAACATCTGCACCGCTTTCCGTGAACGTGTCATCGAAACCCACCGCTGTTGTAGAGGCACTTATTACAAACTCACCTGTCCTGTCAAGAGTCCCTCTTGTGATTTTATACTTTATTGATATCCCTTTACTTGTGAGTGCTGGATATTCGTTTATGGTGGTGGCCGCCGATGTGTTGTCAGGTAAAGTCTGTGATTTTATCAACTTGGATGAGACACCTATTCCTTGCACCTCTGGTGCGGCATTCAAGTTTGAACTACCATCCGATTGTCTTAGGTCTGTTCTTTCAAAGAAATCTTGTGATGATGTGCATTCATCGTTGTCAAACTGTATGACTGGAACTTCTCTGATCGAACCAACACCTTCGAAATTATTTCCTACGGTTTTTGCGTAGTAGTTGGCGTGTGAAACTATGTGTCTTGGTCCAGCGCCGTCTGTGGCGCCTGTTGCCGGTGCAACCAATATGGCCTGTTGTCCTATGGTGCTCCAACTTGAGCTTGTGAATTGCATGTCCCTTGGTCCGTCGTTCAGTCCTGCTGTGCTACCATCCATCTCTGCGCCAATTAATGCACCATAATATGCAGTTGAGAAATCACAGGCATGGAACCTAACATTGGTTGCGTTATAACTGACGTCTACCAATCTGGCAAACTTTGTGAACTGACATTGGTTGAAAGTGACGTTGGATGTCGAATATGTTGCATTGGAATGATTTACTGTTACACCTCTTGAGGTTGAAGCGTCACTACCTCCAGATGCGTATGAACCTTGGAACTTGACATTGTTGAAGTATGCATGTGTTACTCTGTCTAGAGACACGCCACCGTAGGCAACTGTGTTCCTGAGTGTCATGCTTGAAATCTGTATCTGTGTTGGCGTAGTTGCTCCCGAGTTACCTATGTTGGCTCCAACATTACCGTCATCGTCCATGGTAACCATCACAGCGTTGTTGGCTGAATTTCTAATTATGGTCTTGTCTGGACCTTCACCTATTAATGTTGCGTATGGTGGTATCTTGAGTGCGGCATTGATCCTGTATGTGCCCGCTGGGAAGAAAAGCACTCTTCTCGATCTCGTGTCGTTTTTGTCCGTATCCGTGTAAATCTCATCTATTGCGTTCTGGATTGCAGTGATGTCTGCCGTGCTGTCATCACCTTTGGCCCCGAAGTCTTTCACAGACACATAGTCATCTAATCTCTGTTGAAGAGTTCTCTGTTGGGTTGTACCTACAGGTGTGCTCTCTCCCAAGTAACCTTTGTATGTGTGACTCAATGCTGTAGTGAATGCTGAACTGCCTGACGTAACAATCTCCGTGTTGCCCACCGCTGGTGCGCCATCTGAAACTGTGCCGTTTCCTATGAATAGCCTCTGTTCGTCTACTACCCAACCCAGTTCTCCCGCGGCCAATTGCGGTAGATCCGTACGTTTACCTCTACGATGTTGAATTCTTGAAATTTGAACTATCGGCATATACTGTTATTTATTAAAGTATTTGCTTGTAGTATTGTTCCAATTTTGCATACCACTTGCCTACCCAGTGATCGTAGTTGTCAATGTCAAACGTTTGATATTCGTTGGCCTGTGTGCATATGAATATACGGCCAGTCTTTATCTGTGTGTCGTACTGTTTGTTGTGTGCTTCTGCGTATGCTACTAATTGGAGATAGTAGTCCTCCACCCATTCCTTTTTTTTAAGACGTCTTGCCTGTTTGAAGTCCATGATTGCAGGAGCACCTTTGTAAACACCAACCAGGTCCGTGGTGCCCGCATACAGTTCTGGATAGTACAGTGAAACCTCTGATCCCCACACTTCTGAGACATTGTTCAAGCCGTTGTCTATTATGACATTGGCCATCGTGTGTGCCTTCTGCTGTATGAGATTAGATCCAGGAGTCCTGTCCTCTCCCTTCACATGCTTCTCTAGGCTACGGTGCATTACCGTTCCTATGTTGGCACTCTCTGTCGTGATCTGTTGTGCCTTCTCTGCACCAATCCTCTTGCGCCATGCGTGTAGGTGTGTCATATCTTTGGTGGCTGACAGCACTGTGGTCACACTGGGTACTGCTCTTCCGTCCGGTGTTTCGTAATGTCTTTTCTTGTTCTTCGTTACCCTGGACAGTTCGCCATACGGATACTTCTGGTAATACGTTATTCCTTTGTGTTTTAAAACTTCTTTGGTAAACTTCATAACGATAATTATACATTATAATGTCATATATTACAACTGATAATCTAACTCACATCATGGCTGAAATGACTGACTATTGCAACGCGGCCTGTCCCATGTGCAATAGATTTGATTGGGATCTAAATCTAGTGAAAGGTGTTACAAATGCACACCACACGACACTAGAGTTTGTTAAAGAAAAGATTGATAAAGGAATCATATCTAGACTGAAACAATGGACATGTCAAGGCACGTATGGCGACGCTTCGATGAATCCAGAGACCGTTGATATATTCAAATACCTTCGAGAAATAAATCCCAGCATGAAGATCTTAATGCACACAAACGGTGGGGCGAGGAACAGAGACTTCTGGAAATCCATGGCCAAACTAGGTGTGAGAATTACATTTGGTATAGACGGTCTGGAAGACACAAATCATTTATATCGCAGGAACGTCAAGTGGAAAAACTTAATGGATAATGTTAAAACTTATATTGACAACGGAGGTGAGGCTAGATGGGATATGCTTGTTTTCAAACACAATCAACACCAAATAGATGAAGCAAAGGCATTGTCTACGGAGTTGGGATTCAATTCATTCAATCACACCTTCAGTGAACGTTGGCAGGACTTCAACAGTAATGGTCAATACAGAGACATAACCTCACTGGAAGTAGATGGATATGTCATCGAAAAACCTGTCGAGCAAAAAGAAGATTTTATCAAGGACGACAATTGGACCAAAAGTAAGAATGTTTTTGTAACAGAAGAAAAACAAGAAAAGGACAACTTCCTAACAAGGAAAATAATGTGCTTGGCATGTCAGCCTCACAAACGTGAAATCTATCTACGTGCAAATGGTTACGTGAGCCCTTGCTGTATATTGGGAGATGTCGAAAGGAATGAACCCAAACATATAATAAAAGATTACAACAAGATAAATCTACACTACACAGACCTGAAAGATATTTTAGAGGGAGATTTTTTCAAAGATCTCGAGAGTGGAATCAATGGTAGCGACAAAAGGTTACAGGGGTGTTATCACGCCTGTGGAGAGAAATAGATGTCAACTAATTGTAAGAAAGCCAAACTAACACTTAATTTCGACATGAGCGGAATGGTCCAACCGTGCGAACTAACCAACTATTATCTCGAGAAGAACGATGGCAGTAAGTTCAATGTGCTTACCGATGATGTTAAGACTATATGGGATAGTGAACATAGAAAAAAACTAATATCGGATCATGACAATGGTGTAAGGAATCCAACCTGTAAATTGTGTTGGGACCAAGAGGATGCCAACCTCGAATCCACTAGACAAAGGTTTAACAAATTATTAAAAGATGTTGAGGATGTCAAGACACAGCCTAGGTTAATGATATTGAAACCCGGCAACAAGTGTAACAATGCCTGCAGGAGTTGTAATGCTCACACCAGCAGTATGTGGTACAAGACAGATTATGCCTTAGATGACCAAGGCAAGACCTTCAAGGAGTACTTGAAGTTTTTTGACCGGCACAGGACTGCCTACAACAATAATACCCAACTAGAAAAACGTTTCACCGAGTGGGAAGATAAAATTGTGGCGTGGCATATGTTTGGAGGCGAGCCAATGATCGTTCCACTGTTCTTTAACATACTTGACCAGGCCGTGTCCAACAAGAATGTTGGCGACAAAACTTTTCATGTACACACAAACGGTATGGTCTATGCAGAAGAGCTAATGGACAAGTTTAGTAAGTTCAAACAAGCCACCATGGGATTCAGCATAGATGCAATTGGTACAAAGAATGATTACATAAGGTACGGTAGTAAATGGGAGAATATCATAGGCAACCTCAACAACTATGTGAAGGATTCGGAGAAATATGAAAATATTGAATTAGCAGTTAGGACAACATTGACCCCGTGGAACATATATCACTATGACCAAACATTTGATTATTTTCAAAAGTTAGGTATTATACCGGGCAGTACTTGGTGTTGGGACGAGCCGTGGAACGATGTAAGATACCTGCCTAAAAAAATTAAAGATGCTGTGCTAGAGAAACTTTCAAAGTACAACAGCAAACATAAAGCGTGGACAAACACGTTTGATTACATGAAAAAATGGATGGCGACAGAGCCTAGTGATTACAGCGAAAAACAGAATTCTTTTATGGAGTTCAACACAAAGATAGATAGTATACGAAAGGAGAAGTTTGAAGAAGTGTTCCCAGAATACTCCAAACTTTTCGCATAGACATGGGCATATCAAAACAACCACCAAAGCCATTTCCTATTACCAAAGGATTGCCTTGTCAATTGAAATGGACACACAGCACAGTCTACCTCACTGATGGGGTCAGTGCGAGTTGCCACAGGGTAAAGGGAGATCCATTGGAAGTGCGTAATGGTGAACTGAACTTCCACAACATACCAGCCAAACTAGAAGCAAGGCGTAAGATGTTGAGAGGCGAGTGGCCAGGCAGGGGGTGTGAACACTGCAAACACATAGAAGAAGCGGGTGGTAAATCAGACAGGCAAGTGCATTTGAATCTAGAAGGAACCACAGCACCCCCGGAACTGGACACAGACCTAACAGCAGTCGATGTAACTCCGAGACAGTTGGAAGTGTATTGGGGCAACACCTGTCAACAGGCTTGTATATATTGTGGTGCTCATTACAGTTCGACCATACAGCAGGAAGAGAAAAGGTTTGGAGATTTCAACAAAGAAGGTGTTGAAATTGCAGACTGGTGGAAGAAGAATCCCAAGATAGCAGAACACACAGAATTACTGTTCAAATGGTTTGAAAAACATCTACACGAGTTACACAAGATATTTGTCATGGGCGGAGAACCGTTCCTACAGAAAGAAACATTTAGGTTCATAGAGTTCCTGGAGAAAGGCAACTACCCTGATCTTACTCTTGTGTTCTTCAGCAACCACAACATAGAACATGAACGGTTCAAGACATGGATGGACAGGCTAGAGGTGTTACAGAAGTCAGGCAGGCTAGACAAGATACAGATATTTTTCAGTTGTGATGCACTAGGACCTGAGGGCGAGTATGTGCGTACTGGTTTAGACTTGAATGTGGCAATTAAGAACTTTGAATACATTTTACACAACACATCATTCGATCAAGGCATCAACAGTGCGTTGACTGTCACAGCAGTGCCGGGCATGCCTGCAATGGTCAAATACTTAAACGAATGTAACAAAATCAAACCTATCTACTGGAGCATGATGAAAGCCAATCAACATGAAATAGGCCCTAGGGAATACATGTACCCAGGAATATTTGGTAACAAGATAAACGATTGGGGACTGCGTGAAGCAGTTGAATCTTTTGATACAACCTCACATGGAAACCCTGATTCGGTTAAAGAAATTTATAAAACTTACATGCAGGGAATTATGTCAGAGTTTGATAAGAGGGAACCAAGTGTGCTTAGACAAAAACAATTCAAAATATATCTAGACGAATTGGATCGTAGACGTGACACCAATTGGAAATCAGTATATCCTCAGATTTGGGAGGAAGTAAAAAATCTTTAATTACTTACGTCTGTTCATGGCTGACTTGGCCATCTTCTTCACAACGTCTGTGCTACCTTGATCATCGTAGTCCATGCCAGGTTCTTGCTCTGCCTCTTGGTCCGTCTTGACCACTATCTTTTCATTATCGAAGTCTGCTACCACGTTCTTGAGATCACCGTCTGCATCATAGATTCTCTTGAACACATCGTAGTTGAATGCTGGATATCCTGTGTTGCTCATTATCTGTTTGACTGCATCCATGCTGATGTCTGATGCTTGGTCCTTCTCGTCAGCGTCGCCCTTCATGTTCAACAGGATGTTGATGAGTGCTGACTCTAGGTCTGTGTCGCTTTTGTTGAATTCGAAAAATCTCACAGGACTACTTCCCTGCTAGTTTACTGAACAATCTGTTTGATGCTTCAAACACTTCTTTGGATTCTCTTTGTTCTCTGCCTTCTGGTTCTGTTCCACCCGCTTCGGCATCAGAGGCGCCAAACTCATCTGACTCTAGATCATCGGTTCCTAGGTCATCTAAGTCTGCGTCTGTGTTGTCCATGTCCATCGTGTCATCGGCGCCCATAGGGTCTGTTGCTACTTCTTCTCCGGTCAATATTCTTACACCGTTGTCCAGTTCTTGCCTGGTTGTCGTTAAAGTGGCTTCCGCCTGTTCAATCGCTGGTTGGATTTTTTGTAGGAATGCGTCTGATTTCTCAGCACCCATCTCGTCTCTGATTCTGTCTGCCAGTTCTAACATGCCTTCTGTCTTCATTGATGCTAGATCTTCCAAGAATGATGTTACCTTGTCCATCATGTCCTTGGCCGCTAAAATTAATTCTGATTGCTCTTCAACACCTTCTTTCACACCCTGCATGGTGCCTGTGCCTTTTGGCATCTTGCTCATTTCTTTTGTGACTAGTGATCCTATCACTTGTTTTTTTTCAATATCAGTCATGCCACTTGCTTTCTTAACTTTGTCTACCATTTTTCCTGTTTCTGGATCTGTGTTCATTCCGCCATACTCAGCAAGTTTTCTTTCTGTGATTGCTTGGTTTATGATGTCCAACATCATTTGATTCTTTTGATATGAATCATCTTTTAATTCTTGTCCGAAGTGTGTGTTCTGTGTGATCTCGTGGATCTTTGTTCTCACGTGATTTGCCGCGTCTGCTAGATCTTCTTTAGTGAACTTTGAAAGATCCATTGTTTGATTGAATCTTGATTCAAATTCTTTAAGTAACGATTCAGTTGTAATTGGTTTTGTAAGGTCTAAGCTCTTCATACTGTGTTTATTTATAATCTATCCTCCGAACGTGTCACTAAAGATCTGCTGTATTTTGCTTTTGTGTTGGTCCGCTAGGCGGTTAGCGACGTCCAATCTGTCCCAATAGACATCCTCCATCTGTTCGTCCTTGTTCTTCTGTGCCTCACGTATCATACGTTTAGCACTCTGTATGTCGAACAGTTGTGATGCAAATTTTGTATCTAGTTCTAGTATATCAGTGGGCACACTTTTTTCGTCTGCTAAATGATGTGCTACGAGTATGGCTGTCTGTTTTAAATTAATATCGTCATGTAAAACAGTGGCTTCCATCATGTCAGCAATGACATACACATATCGAGTTCCGGACCATTTTCTCGGTACAATGGCTATATTGCCTATCAGGATGCCTTTGGAGAACTGTTTGGGTAGGTGTCGGAATGGTCTTCGTGCCTGCTCCTTGTGTGCCAGGTCCGCGAGTTTAGACTTCAGCCCGTAGGCCTCGATCTGTTTTACCAGTTCTGATTTATTTTTTCCTGTCATTTGCAACAAACTTTATCTTTCTATTTAAAGCATATTGCATGTGGGTGTCAAGTTTCTTACGCACGAACACCGCCTTGTCTGCCAACCGCTTGGCCCTGTCCGCGTCCTCCGGTGACAGTTGGTCACTCCTGAACGATTCCAGTGCGTGTGCCCGTATGAATTCTACATCCGTGTCTGTGACATAGACCTTGGCCCGTGGTGCTATCTGTATGAACATGTATTGTTAAAGTTTAGCCTGGCATCTTCATCAGGATCACTACCACTGTAGATAGTAAGCCTGCGACCACTGTGCCCGCTGTTGCTATGATTGTCTTCTGACTGCTCTTGTGACTGACTTGTTGATCCTCATTCATCTTCTGTAGACGAATTTCGATCGCACTTAGCCTGTCGTGTAATCCCTTGTATCTCTCTGAACAAAGGTCCACGTGTGCTTCTAGGTTCTGTTTCTCTAATTCTGTTGTACTCATATATCTTCTTAAATCTCTTTTGAGGTTTCGTACCTCCGTTAATAGAGCCTGTAAATGAGCCTGTGTCATTGCCTAGTTGTGCCTTTTAAGTTTTTGTTTGTGCCTAATCTATGCTATTATTTATCGATGGGACCAGCGTATGAAAAGTACGTGTTTATGACTCCGCCCGCCAGTGCTCCGATAACTTTTTGTCTGTCCGTGCCCTGCATCTCCATGGTGACGAAGGTGTGTATTGGCAGGTGTGCGGTGTTGGTGCAGTCTGCCACGATGGGTATGAGACTGAAGTCCTCCACTAGGTTCTCAGTTGGATCAGCCACGTCTCCATATACACCTGATTGCTCAGTGAAGAATTGAAAGTGCCAAGTCATGTGTTTGCCCTCGTAGTAGGATCCGAATGCGTGGTTGGCCAGGTTAGGCAGTTCCACTTTCTGCGGTGGCATTTCCCACGTGATGTTACCCCTCATCTGTAGCAGTTGCAACATGGTGCTGAAGTTTGAATTCTGGTCACGTGCCAGTGACAGCGTGTGCTTGTCATTTATGTTGTGGCCCGCATCTGTGGTGAACGGAAACTGCTGTTTGAGATTACCGTTTTCGGTGATGTCCACCAATGTGTGTATCCTGTACTCGTGCATCAGTCTTGATACTCTACCTTCTCCCAGTACTGCCAGTCAGGTGCCAAATACTCGTCTAGTTGTTTCTGCCTGTCTGGATTCTCCCTCAACCAGGCTTTGAGTTCTCTGACTCCCTTGTCCTCGAGGCTCTTTATATCTGGTTTGCTGTGTCGCAGTGCCTTCTCGTGTGGAATGTTGCCATAGCAAAGTAGTCCATGTGTCTTGGCAAAGTTGATCATCCTGTCATTGAGGCCCGCGTCACACTTGATAAGGTGTTGCGGTTTGATATCTTGCATGATGTCATGATACCTCAGTGTGCCTCTTCCGAAGTGTGGCCACTGTTCCATTATCTTGTCGTTGGCCCACCAGCCGTACCATGGCATGAAATAGAACATGTCCTTGATGCCTGACCACCAACGTTCTTCCGGATGACGTATCAGCGTGAAGATCTCACTCTGGTCCTCGTACTGGTCGAAGGGTGGTTGCTGTAATATTATCTCCGGGTTGTAATCCCTCCATAACCATCTCTTGATGTTCCTACCCGCACAGAGGTCATGGGACAAATATCGCATACGTTTGAGGTTTGTAAATGCCTTAGGCATGTGTTCATCCTTGGGCATGGCGTAGATCCTTGGGGTCTTATCTCGCAGTTTGGAATCTGCACTCAATATTATCTTTATCGCTTCTTGTAAATGTGTAGGCATGTGATTATTTAATCATAAAAAAAGGGCGAACCTAATTAAAGATCCGCCCTTTGGTAATTGTACTTCAGTCTAATTAGATTAGAATGATGCCGCCGTAGCCGCTACAACAGTTGCACTGTTCAAGTTCACTGAACCTGCACCAACTGATGTTAACAGTCTGATTACAGTTTGTAGGTATGCCGCGAACGCCTCGCTGTTCGTACCGTCATAAGTGTCAGTTCCGAACTCACCTTCGAATACCATGTCAAATACTTGACCGTCATTCGAACCATCACTTCTTAATTTAGTGATGATGATTGGTGTTGCTTCTTGCGTCATTGTCGCTATTGCCGCCTGCACCGCACCCAATGGTCCCATTTCAGTAGAAGCGAAGTTCGTACCGTTAACTGCAAAGTCTACAGTCACAGCCGTGATCGTCTTACCTGAAAGGTGATCAGTTGTGTTTGCTTTAGTCGGGTTTATTTTAGTTGTCATTGATCGTATCTCCTATGCTATACTATTAAACAGCGATTGCTAAAGTTTTAGCCGTTACTGTCGCTGTTGAGAAGTCAGCAGTGTTTCTTGGAGTGGCACTTGCCGCTCTTCCCGCCGTGTCAACCGCTCTGATCGCATCTCTTAGACCGTTCGCAGTGATGTGGTTAGCAACATCCAAACTGTCAGTTCTCACCATGTAAGTACATTCTGTGTTTGAGTTTCCTAACGGACCAGTAGCCAAGATGTTGATTCCTTGGTTCATGATAGCCGCTTGTACTAGTGCTAAACCAGCCGCAGTTGAATCCGCTTGTGGATCACCTGTCTCTGAGTTCATTGCATTGATGAAATCAACTGTGAAGTATGATACATCTACACCTTCTATCTCTGCCGCAACAGGTAGAGCTGTAAAGTTATTTCTTGAAATTGCCATAATTTATTCTCCTATCCTATTATATTTCTAAGTTTTCGATCTTGGCAGTAGTGCCTGAATCGTTTAAGTCAATACTATCGACTGTACCTAATGCTTTAAGTGCCGCAAGTAGTGTTCCTACTGACGAACCGTCTGCACCTGATTCAGTGAAAGTAAAAGAACCGCCTGCTGATGCTGGTGCACCAACGAACATGTCTGTACCTTCAACGATGTATGTTCTAGAAGCATTCGTATCGAATAACGGGCCTGAACCTACGATGTTACCGTATTGTCTGACTGTGTTTTCGATTGCGTTTGCTGTCTCGTTTTTTAACAAGTGATTCGCTAACTCCTCACCTGCATCAATCGTGATGAACTCAAGTTCTTTTCCTAGAAAAGATTGTGTTCCTGCCACGAATGTCGTGTTGTTTTCCGTTGCCATTTTTAATCCTCCTTTTTTCTGATTAAATGACTATGATCCCGCTCAGGGATCAAGTTGCAAGTATTTATTGGTAAGATTGGTAAATTATGCTGTAATATTAAGATTTAAGCCACACTTCGTCACTCTTTGTGCGTTTTTGGAACTTGTAGCCTAGATCTTTCAGTATAGACTCACATTTCACAACAATATCCGTCCTCTTGTCCCTCTTCATTTCAATGTTGATCACGGGATCGTTCTTGCTCAATGTTTGCCTCGCTCCGTTCAGTAATGGTATCTCAAAGCCGTCAACATCTATCTTAACGAAGTCTACATTGGTCAATCCAAAACTGTCAAGTGTCCTACAGTCTATGTCTCCATCCTCTTGTTGTAACACTGTTGAGTTGAAGTCTTGCTTGGCTTTGTGTTCTTTGTCCGACAATCCGTAAGGCCATAGCAATACATTTTTCTCTTGTATGTTCTTCTCGAAACATTCTCTGAAGTTGGGATTTGGTTCGAAGCACACCACACTTTCAAACTTCTTAGAGAGTGGTCTCGTCCATTGTCCTATGTTGCTACCTATATCCAGGCATACACGCCACTGCTTGATGTATTGCAGAGCGGCATCTCTTTGTGCCTGCTGTCCGTTGCCTGCATCTTCTAGGTAAGTGGGTTTGGTGTGCTGTCCGTAAAGTACCCAGAAACTATTCGCTTCCGGCATTACATTCCTTACAAGCACAGTCTGGACAGTCCCTGCACTCTGTACAGGATCCCCGGCAGTGCTGTTCACACTCACACTTCTCACAAATATATTCGATCATCATTAAAGTTCCTTAAATTTCTTCAGTATGTCTGTGTTGGGTAATTTGGATTGTAATTGCTGTTGCAGTCTGTGTAAAGTCTGCATCTTCATTTTTGAATTTAAACTGCTGTAGTTGGCCACCGCTCGCCTGATGTTCTTGAGGTTGGCATCCTGTACGTTCAGTGCTCTTTCTAAATGCGTTAAGTTCTTAAAATGATCTTCCCAGGTCCTCAGGTATCTCCTCAGGGCCATCACGGGCACAGGTTGTCTCTGCCTCATGGCCTGTGCTTCGTCCTTGTTCTTGAGTTTCTTTGTTATCTCTGGATCTCCTGACACTATTGCCAACATGTTTGCTAGGTCGTTGTTGATCATCCTGACCTGATCAAATGTACCCTTGGCCATGGTCTGGTTGGCATATGACTTGGCGAATCCCTGTGTGTCCTTGTGTTGACTCATCAAGGCCAGTGCTAGGAAACTGAGGTATATTCTTTCAGTGACCTCTGGGAAAGTGAATCTTTGCAAGTCACTATGCCTTCTGATCACCTTGCCTTCAGATACATACTTTAAAAATGGTGTTAACATACACATATTTATAGAACCTATGCAACGTAATTTTATATTAACTGATGTAATGAAAACCGGTTTGCATGTTGAACTCGAGGAGTTTGTAAAGATGCACACTCTAGAGGACCAAACGTTTGAAATGACCGGGGAATACTACACATTACACAATTACGACCTCGATTCTTATGATCGTAGATTTGCCATGATAGATTCAAGGCAGGCCAACGTGAGGGTGAAAGACAATCCTGATTTCAATGTAGAACTTAAAAGACGTTGTGAGTTGCTACACAGCCAAGGTTTTGTTTTCATAAAGGCCGACCCATGGGAGTCACAAGATAATATTAAACAGATAGTACAGTACCCAGAAATAGAAATAGAGCATATCAAGTGGACCGGTGGGGTAAGTTGGTTTTGGTATTACATGTACGACAAACACAAGAACAATAAGTTCAATTTTGATCACACAAATAAAAAATATGACTTCCTGTATCTCAATAAGGAACCAAGAGCACACAGAAAAAAATTGTATAACAAATTATTTGACAATGGCATATTAGAAAACAGTCTGCACACATGTTGGCCAGACAGGAAACTGCCTGCGGAGTATGAACTGCCATGGGCACAGGACTATCCACGGTACGGCATGGACCAAGACATATACGAGAAGCCTTACAACGATACTGCTTGTAGCATTGTGTCAGAAACCAACGACAACGACTATGAAGTATTCATGACAGAGAAAATATGGAAACCAATTATAGCACAACAACTTTTTGTAGTACATGGCAATTATCTATATCTTCAGAAGTTGAGGGATATGGGATTTAGGACTTTCAACAATTATTTCGAAGAGGCATATGACTTAGACAGAGATCCTGATATGAGGATCAACACCATTGTGGATGTGTGTGACAGGTTGCGTGATGCACCATGGCAAGACATTTATCTGCAAAGCAAAGCATTAAGAGAATACAATTATAATAACTTTTTCAACAAAGAGAAATTAAGTTTGGCGATTAATGATACGTTGAATCTATTTCTGGAATTTGCTGATACCCGTCAAGTTTCTTCTTGAGAATCCCAGTCTATCAACTAACTTAACAGCATTACCCGACTTGTCTACTGCAACAAATCCTTCTGGTTCCGTTACCTTTAATCCACCGTCCGTCTGTTGAAATGATCCTATGGCCTGTGCTTGGTTCATCTTCTTGAGAACGAATGCCTTCATGGTCTGCACAGCCTTGTAGAACATCAGCATGGCCTGTAATGGTTTCTTGGCCCTGTTCAGGAACACAGGCATCTGTTTCATCTTGTCCTGTCTCAGTTGTAAGGCCTTCTGTGCCTTTAGTCCTGACATCTGTTTTTGCATCCTGTCGTTATAGAAAGTTTTGAATCCTAACAAAAATTTGTTGACATCACTTGGTAACTGGCCTTGCTTGACCATCGCGTTGATGTACATCTGGAACATGGGTATGAAGTCCTGGTTCTGTCCAAGCACACCGGATAGATCACGTGGAACACCATTTAATAGTGTCTCTAACTTTTCTATTCCGTTGTAGAATTGTTTCGTTTCATCATCTGTGAACTTGGCACTACCTGACACGTCCTTGTATGTGGCATTGTCAAAGAACACATCATTGCTTTTTGCGAAAGAACTTACATCCGCTCCTCCTTGAGCATTCATGTCTGCCAACGATTCCCCTACGTAGGTTGTGTGGAATATGATTCCCACTTTTGCTCTGTCGATCTGTTTACCTAGGGCACTTGCTTCTGGAACAGCATATGTGATTGTGTTTGGAGTGAATGTCAATTGAGGCTTTCCATCGATATTTTTTCTTATGATGTCCTCATCTGTGTACAACAAGTCGCCTTGTACCACACCCTGTATGTTAAGTTTTTTCAGATGTACTAAGCATTTTAACAATTTTTGTCCTAATTCGTCTGTGCCGTGATTACTTGCTATGTCTTTCTTTGTGTAATTTACTTTGGCGTTTTGAGCAAACACTGACTTTGTTCCCACGAAGAACTTACCATTGTCTGGGTTAGTTCCACACACCACAGCAGGAGCACCATCCCACTTCACCGACACACTCATTGCTTCTGAACTTGTGCCTTTAAGTGTCAGCAACAATCCCCTAAAATATTCTAAAACTGCCTTGCCACCCTCGTAGCCGTCAGTGATCACTATGTCCTCTATGTGTTCTAGGTGTGTCCTCTTAAACTCTGTCAGGACATCTTCTATCAACATGATTAGTCCTCTTTGTATTCGCCGTCTTTGATTTTCAGTAGGTTCTCTTTGACGTCTCTGTTCTCTTTGATACGTGCGACGCCTTTGCTGAACTTGGATGCGTCCATGTTCTTGATCGCTGAATTGAACTTCTTCTCCAGTTTGAATGCGGTGTCCTGATCAAAGTTCTCTCTGATGTATGTGATCAGTCTTATGGTTGACTCTAGTATGTGTGAGGCTCTACTTTCCACCACTTCTTCCTTGTCCCTTTTTAGGGGCATCGAGCTCAATTCTTCTAATAAACTTCTTGTATGTTTTTTCATTGTAGGTATTTACTCATTATTGTAACACAATTCTAGCATAAGTCTACTTGGTTTTACGGTAAATGAAGTATTTTCGTTGATTTGTGTCATCTCTGATGTCTAAAATCTTCAATTGAAACATCTCGGCCAGTTCTATAATAAAAGGCACGTTCCAAGCAAAGAATTCTATCCAATCTGCCTCGGGTTTGTCGTGTTGCACACCTGGGTTAACCCTAAAGAACATGGTACCTCCTTCTGCCAAAAGATTGACACATCTCGACACCTCAGCAATGATCTTGTCCCTGCTACCGAAGTTCACCGAACCCAGACACATGATAACGTCAAACTGTTGACCCGTCCTGTAGTCCAGTGTGCTGACCTGTAGGTCCGCTTTCTCGTTGTAGGGATCTATGCCTACAAGGTTGTCTATCTTGCCTTTAAATTCGTTATAGCCACAGCCTACATCAAGCACTGCCCTTGGCTTGAGACTGTTCACTTCATCTATCAAGGCAACACCCGAGTACTTCCACTTCTTCATGTCGTTCTGCCAGTACTTGGAGAAGTATTTGTGCAGGCAGGCATCGTCTATTGCTTTTGAATATTGTTCTAAGGTGTCACAGCGTTTGACTTCCACACCAAATGTATCCAAGATGTATGGTTGTGTTATTTTTGAGAGGTCGTTTTGGCTGTGTGCCAACAAACGGGCAAATATCTTTTTGTTCATGCTTTATATTATATTAAAAGTTTGAGTAGGTCTATATCTTTTTCTTGATGGGTTTTGACAGTATCTCTCTCGTCCTGTCTGTCATGACTCCTGTGACCACCAACATTGGACGAGGCTTGTTGCTGGCGTTTGCTGTTGCGTGTGGAGTGTTTTGCCAGTCAAACGTGTGTATGTCTCCGGTTCTCCATCTGTCAAACTGCTCATTACCATACAAAAGGAATTGGCCTGGTTCCCAATCTTGCAACATTACCATGATACGAACAACATTGTTTGGGTCAGCATCTAGGTCATACAGTTTGTCTATGTGCATGTTCAACACTTCTCCAGTGAATTGTATGTGTAATTTAGATTTTGTAGGCTCCATTGCGAAGAAGTCAGTCATCCTTTGCAGTGTAGGACATTTTGTAAAGTCTTTGAGTCCTCTGTATATGGTCATCTTGGGATCAGCGCCTGCTGTCTTTAGATCATTCTCTTCTGCTTCTACATTAATGTTTGTATTTTCTCTGCCCGTGCCTTCTCTACGGTTGCCCCAGTTCAGAGGTTTTGCATCGTTGATTACTTCTTGCAGTTCTGTCTGCCATCCACCTGTGAACTTGCCCAAGTGTTCCACACAGTCTGTGTCCTTGTGCCACTTGTTGAAGTGATATTTGCTTCTTGCTCTTGCGTCTTCCCAATTACTTGTAGACATATACCTGTATTCCTTTGTCTGCGTAATTATGTATCCTGCCTTTGGTATCAGGAAAACTTATTTCTAATAACCTGCAAAGGTCTACATTATCTTTTGGTTTATGAATTTTGTCTTTGTTATCTTTAATGAACTGCATTATGTCCTTGTTTTCATTTTGTATGTGTACCCACATCTCATCTAGATTTTGGAAGTGTCTGTAGTTTGGATATGTTATATTGAATTCACCACAAAGTTTCCACCACTCCAAACATTCGTAGTCGTTTCTGTACACCATCACTATAGGATGTACTGATTGTTTAAGCACATCAAGTTGGTGTGCAAATGTGTGCGACTTAACAATACGTTTGCCTTTGCTAGAAAATGGGCCATCCCAATTAGTGTTTTCAAACTCCATGCCTGGATCCCAATATGCACCAATGTGCATAAGGTGTTTGCGTCCAGGGGTATCAGCATCGTGGAAATAGCGTCTCTCCTCGGAGTAGTCAGAGTGATCTATGTCATCACTCCAGTAAATGTTTTTAACAACACTACTCCATTTTGATCCTGGTGCCCCTGTAAACAAAATATACATCTACTTGGTCAACTCTTCCTTGTAGATTGCATTGTATCCTAATTGATTCTTTCCAAAATCAGATAGTGTTTTCAATGCACCTGGTGTAATGAATGACTTCAGTGTTCTCACTGCGGCGTCACCCTCTGCACCTGTTCTCCATTCGTACTTGCCCACTTTCTTTTCGATAGCGGCAACTGAGTCTGGATCCTTGATCATCTTGTCCAAAGCGTCAACAAGTTCCTGTTTGTTTGGATTGCCTGCGTTCACCCAGAATGCTTTCTGTAATGCATCTCTCCAACTCTTGACAAGTTTGTATGCATCATAGAAGTCACCACTTGGTGCAACTCCGTACGTGGATTCATACAGTGCTTCAAATGTTGGTTCTGTGAAGTTAGGATCAGCATCATGATCACCTGTGTTAACATTTAATAAGCCATGATGGAACCAAGTGTATGCATCGCCTTTGCCTATCACTGGCATCACGTGTTTCTTGTATGCGGCAGGGTTTTCCCTTGTGGCATTCAAGTCACCTCTGATAAATGCAAGTCTTCTCTCAGACCCTTTCATTCCTTTTACCCATACTATCTTGTCCTCAAATGTTTTAACTGGATCACCGTTTGGTCCTGTAAGCAACATAACGATTGCCATGATCTCTGGAGTCATTCCAGATCCCGATGGAAACTGTATAGGTCCGTTCTTTGTGTCTGCCTTGTTCCTTGCACCCACAATGATGTTTAGGTTCATGTGTCCAACTGATTCCCAATCAAAGTAATTGTACTCTACAGGTTCCACGAGATATGATATACCGTTACCACCATGTGATACAAGTATTGTCTTGTCGTCAAATCTTAATTCGTTTTGGAACTCGTTTGGTCCCAGTTGGTCTCTAGCACCTGGCTTGTAGATCAAGTTGATCTTTTCTCCAAGGTGTTTCTCCCATTCTGCTACAACTATCTGTGCCCACACAGAAGTTCCACCAGAAGGTTTTTGAGGCACGATTAAATTGTAATCTGCCAAGGCTGTTGTTGTCATTAACACCAAAGCCATTATTGTTTTCTTAAGCATAGTCTAGTCTACTCCGTTTTGTTATTCCCCAATACAGTAATAGTATAACACAGATCATTATAAAAATAAAGATCGGTCTTGTTATCATATCGTTTACTGTGTGTAGGGAGGTTAGTTGATAAGTGAGATTGTATATCCTGTCACTCAACAGGTACCCTATCAGCAGTGCTGGCCTGCTGACTTGGAATTTTTTACATAGCAGTCCCATTATAGAGAATGCTACAAGTACCGCAAGGTCTTCCCACCCGCCTGTGTACTGCAAGGTTGCCCAAACAATCACAGCAAGTATGAAAGGAAAGTAGTACACATATGGAATACGTGTTACCCACCCTGCGAAATATGCCAGTCCATAACAAATGACAGCAGTGATGATTGTTCCTAACAAGAAAGCAAAAGTCATGCTGTCAAATAATCTGTCGTCGTAAAATGTATCAGGTGATCCCAGGTCAATGCCCAGGTACAAGAATAGTCCCATCAGTATCGCGGCGAAACTTGCACCAGGTATACCAAACAGAACTGTTGGAATGAATGACGAGGCCTTCTGTGCGTTGTTGGCACCCTCGGCACCTATCACGCCCTTGACGTTTCCATTTCCAAACTTCTCTTTGGGATTGGCCGCCACCGTTGCACCATACGCCAACCAGTCCGCCATCGCTCCACCCAGTCCAGGTAGAAGTCCTATGAAAGAACCTATGGCTCCTCCCCTGATGCTGTCCTTCCAACATCTGACAGTATCTTTCATTCCTTGTTTAAGGTCGTGCCAACTGCCGTGTTCTGCTTTGATTGTTGTTGTAGTTTTTCTATTGAACCATCCATTCCAAAGTTCTGGTATGGCAAAAAGTCCTGCAACGAAAGGCAATATCTGTACACCGTCCTCGAGATATCTCCAACCCATCGTGAAACGAGGCACATTGTTTACATCAACACCAACCAGTCCTATTGTGACTCCAAGTACAATGGCTAGTGTGCTTCGGACATATTTCCTAGTTGAAACGAATCCCACGGTGACAAATGCCAACAGCACCAATGCCCAGAGCTCAGGTATGCCCATGTACATAACAACCTTAGTGTACCATGGCAGGAATAAAAATGTTAGTGATCCCCAAAACAGACCATTTGCTGTGCTTGATGTTATAGCGGCACTCAATGCTCGTGTGGCCTCTCCGTTTTTGGCCATGGGGAATCCATCCACCATTGTTGCGGCCGCGGAGTTGGCTCCGGGTATGCCTAGTAGCACACCACTGAACGAATCACCGGTTGTTGAGGATGCCACAACTGCCACACAGAATATCACGCCCAGGTAGGGATCTCCTACGAAGTAAGGCATGACTCCAAATAGTGTGATAAGACCTGTTGTTGCTCCCGCGGCTGGTATTAGGCCAATGATCAAGCCGTAAACAATACCCGCCATTAATATAGCAAGTTCCATAATATTTGATTTGGGGGTTATTGCTGTGAACTTCCTTGGGAGCGTTACAACAAAATATGTGTTATTAATTATTCTTGTGTTAAGTAATATTATATGAAACTGAGTCCTAAGAGTCAACAGAAATTTATCATGTACAGGACCTACAGGCACCACGATCACGACATAGATGACCTAGACGGCGAATTCTGGCCAATGATGGGCATACTGTTAGCCATATGGAGTGTGTGGACAGGTGCAATACATCTCATAGACTGGCTTACGTTTGATGCCATTGTTTGGTGGGCGGAACCTCTTACAATATTGCCTTTCGTGTTCCTGTTGATAATGAAAGAGAAATTTTATTCCCTCAATCCTCTACACTGGTGGCCCATGTTCTGGGGTTACAATGCCAAGTTGCCAGAAGAGGATAGGATAACAATCAGACCATTGGACACAGAACGCATTATGCAACAGCATGGTGGTCCATTAAACGTACACATCATAGACTACGAACACATCAAGTTCCGTAGGAAGAAGGATGCTGTTATTTTTGGTCTGAGGTATTTCTAGCAGGCTTGAACACAGTGCCATGTTTCTTCTCGTACAGTTCTAGTTTGTCTGACAGTTCTTTCACAATCTGTTGGTAGTCTGCATTCTGCACTTCAAGGTTGCCCACTTCTGCTGACAACTTTCTAATTATATTTTCTTTCTCTTCTATTGCCACTGCTAGGGCCTTGATCTGGTCAGTGTTTTTCATTACTTGCCCTGACCTGCGTAAGACTTGTAAGATCTCTTCTTGGACTTGTTCATAGAGCTCATCTTGATCCTGCTCTTGTTCTTGCCCTGAGAAGTCTTCTTGGGTTTGCCTTTTGTGTATCCTGAAACATTAAGTGCCATAGTGTTATAATATAGTAGACAGTTTTATCTGTCAAGTGTATAATAGTAAATAATATTATGATCAAGTACCAACTGAGATGCAGATGTGAACACGAGTTTGAGGGTTGGTTCCCCAGCAGTAAGGAATACACCAGACAGAAGAAAAAGGGCATGATCCAATGTCCCATGTGCGACAGCACAGCAGTGGACAAGGCCATAATGGCGCCAGCGGTCAAGACCTCCAAGAAGAAACAGATACCAGATGACTACTTCGTCATGGGCGAGAGTGCGGAACAGATACTGCGTAAACTCAACAAGAAGATCAAGAAAGATTACCAGGACGTTGGTAAGAACTTCGCCAAGGAGGCCAGGAAGGCACACAAAGGCAAACGTGATCAGAAGTTCTATGGCAGGCCCACCAAGGAAGAGACCAATAAACTGTTGGACGAGGGAATAGATCTATTCGCGGTACCGGACTACAAGGACAATTAGTCGCAAGAACACTAGGTTTATGGCTATGGTTGACCATTTACACTTTTTAGTATATAATAGATATTATGGAACGTAGGATAACAGAGATTGAAACTCCAGAGTTACGTAACCATATAACAAAAACCAAGGAAAAGGAAACAATATGCTAAAAAGTATGTTCAATACACTTTTTCCTTCTATTAAAAAGGAAGAAAAAACCATGGCAAACTCAACACAATACGTTGTATACACAAGAAACTTCAAATCAAGAGCGAAGCAGATTGGTGTATTCGCGGAACCGGCTTCAACTTACAAAGTAAATGGTGAAGTACACGGTGGTAAGATCAAGTTCAAAAACCTAGCGGTTAAATCAACTGCAAGAAAAACAGCGACTAACAAGTTGTTATCTAAAGGTTTGGACTTTACAGTAGAAGTACTAGGTGTTGCACCTAAGAACTCTGCTTTGACTATGAAGTCAAACATCATTTCTTTATTAAAGAAATCAGGAAGAAAAGTAATTAATTACTCTGCGTAATTAATACCTAATTTAAAAGGGGCGGTGCAGAAATGTATCGCCCTTTTTTTGTGACTGTACTATAGATTGGTTGTTGATGAGACAGAACCGTCTGCGTTAAGCCACTCTGTTTTAAAATGTTCAACAGTGTCTGTATCCGTAGCAGGATTGAAAGGTGAAGTACTGTCACTCCAAGCACCGTCAATAGCACTCTTGAATGCAGTCTGTTCAGATATGTTATCGAACTCGTATGTTACCACAAGTGTCTTGTCACTATCAGCCAACGCTTCCGTCTTGGTCGGTGATGAAGTGCTGTAGACAGATGTGAATCCTATCTTGGTATTTGCATCTGATGTCGATGAGAAAGTTTTCAGTGAACTGTCTGATCCCCTCACTCTAAAATATCTTTTGTGTTTCCATTCTGCGGCCATATTTATTGATCCTTGCGTTGTGTATATTTATGGTCGTAAATACAACTATGCCCGTTACACACCTACACATTGAAGCATCTAGTTTCTGTAATGCCCGTTGTCCTGGTTGTCCGCGTAATGCGTATGGCTATCCTTTGGAAGGATTTTACAAACAAGCACACCTCAAACCCGAGAAACTGGCAGAAATATTAAATAAATTTCCTGAAGTGCAATCTATATTGTACTGCGGAAACCATGGTGATCCAATGATGAACCCTGATATAGTTGAACTTTGTGATGTGGGCAAATCAATAAAAATTGCCACAAACGGTGGCATAGGACGGCTAGAAGACTATGAGCTTCTTGCAGAAAATAAAGCATACATCACGTTCGGCATAGACGGACTGGAGGACACCAATCATCTTTACAGGCAAGGCGTCAAATGGGATAACCTAATGAAACGTGTGAAGACTTTCATATCAGCAGGTGGCCAAGCGACATGGCAGTTCATAAAGTTCCAACATAACATGGATCAGGTCAGTCAGGCCAAAAGTCTCAGTGAAGAGATGGGATTTGTGCATTTCTTTGAAATGAATGTTGGTAGAAACAACATGCCAGCAATACAACCTGACAAAACTATAAGCCATTGGATACTACCACCAGACAAAGAGGCCAAAGCACAAGACTTTGATGTGGATGCATATCTAGATAGGAGATATAAACCTGTAAATTTGAATCCACCCACTTACAACAATCCAACACTGACCTGTGAGCATCTTGGTGGCAGTGTTTATGTGAACAGTGAGGGAGAACTATTTCCTTGTTGCTATCACGGATTTGGACACGTGGATCGTCCTAAAGTCCATCTAAAAGATTTCAGTACGTTGGAGTCAACTTGGAAAACTAAAAATTGTAATCAGGTCTGTGCTGAATCCTGTGGAGCACCGTAATACACAACGTTGTCTGCTAGGGGATAAGTTCTCCATGGATCAAATATAATTGTTTTTTCATCTGCTGAAACTTGATCTGTTTCATGCACTCTCACGATAACTTGCACCGGAGTATCAATACCATGCACAATCTGTCCTCCATGCTTTCTTACATAGTGTTGCACCAGCAAACTATAACTTCCATCAACAAGGCTAGTGCCTGGCTTGTAACTGTCTGATGTGAAGAAAACATTCTCTCCATGTGTCAGTATTGCTTTTGCCATGTGTTCCGCCTGCTTCTCCCGTGCGGTCATAATGGTTTCAAACATATCATAACCTAGGTCTAATGATTTGGCCAGCCAACGCAGTGCAATATTATCTCTAGGATGGCAGGCTCCACCATCACCCATACCCGCTTTCATGTATGCAGGACTGACTATACGTTTTGTGCTCTTCGCTAGTGCATGTGTGACCTTGTCTACATTCATGTTACCAAGTTTGTGTGCAACGTCCTGTATCATGTTGACCAGTGCAATCTTGTTGCTGATGAAAGTGTTGTAAAATATCTTCGTTGCTTCTATCTCTTCCCATGTGCCGAATTCCATGCGTGGATAGTTGTTGCAGATCACATTATAAAAATTTTCTAACTGTTGGGCCTTCAGTGCTGTTTCGTAGGCGCCTTTCTTTGTGCCGATCATTATCATCTCAGGATTGATCATGTCTTCGGCCGCGGTGCCCATTGCTATCAGATATGGATTGTATAACAGTTTCACATTGGTGACCAATGGTGCTAGTTCTCTCCGTATTGTGCCTGGCAACACTGTTGATATCAACACAAGACTCTGTGTCTTTCCCATGTTCTTGTTACATTTTGTTAAAACTTTTTTTAATGAATCGTAATTGAAGTCCTTGACTTCTTTATGGCTTGAAGGTTCTCTGCCGTCATATCCTTCTTCGTGTGGAGTTGGCGTGGCCACAAACACAATATCTCTGTCTCTGCAAAGGTCCTCGATTGATTCTCGCATCTCAATCAGATCACTTCTTTTTTCAGCGACATCGTAGCCTGCCACGTGGAATCCTTTTTTGCGTATGGCCTCGGCACATGGCATACCTAGTTTACCTAGTCCTATAAAGCCTATCTTCTCTCCGTATATGATTTGATGATTATCCCAAAACATTATTCTCTCTCCAAATCACAAGTGACACAATGGAATCCTCCACCCAGTGTCCTTGATTGTCTCATTGATGTTGTAATCACTTTAAAATTGTTGGCCTCAAGTTTTTCTTTCAGTCCTGTTTGTATTTCATCCACCAACACAGTTTCAGGATCAATAGAAAGGATATTCATTCCTATCCATTTAGATGCATAAGGAAACTGATGGAAGTCTCGTGGCACCACATCTTCAATCCATATTTTTTTATAATCTCGCATAAACTGTGGCAAATCTTGTTCTTTTACTCTTGTTGCATTAACTATAACAGTGTTCTCGTTAAGAGTCAACAGTGTAGAATCGATGTGTGTGATATCGTGGTCCACGACACTCCATTTTATAACTTCGTGTTCGTTGCCCACCTGTTGCTGTAACCAGTCTGCACCTGCGTCATTGGCCGAGTGTGAGAGTGAGTAGAGCAGTTTGTCTCCTAACTTGAGAACATTGGCGGCATCAAAGTATGGATCTGAATCTTTTATTGGACTCGGTGCCTTGATAATTTCAGCATCTGCTTTGTATAGAAAAGGATACATCTCTATTTCGTCTGCACGGCTTGAGAATGGTGTTGGGCATTGTATCACTTTGTTGCCTATCGTCAGCAATATATCTCTGGCAGAGTAGGCCCAATGTGGTTTATTAGTTAATGGCCTGTAAACTTTTATTTTTCTATTTTCAAGTATGTTCACAAGTTTTTCAAGATCTTCAGCGGCTTCTTGACTCACAACGCCAGGAAGTTTACCTCGCAAAAGGGTTGTAGGATAGGTTGATTTCTGTATTCCTTTGTTGAATTTGTCGTCGTCTGATGGCCAAGCCATGTTTGTGACACTGCCAACGATGACCGATTTCAAATTACCATATTCATTCCTAATAGATACTTTCATGTTTGTATTTAAAGGCGCATATTATCATTAAATAGGTTTATGAAAATCATCCACTCAGACGCAGGTAATACTGATGAAGTGATCCTGCTAAGACAGAAAATTATCGAGGCTCTTCAATCAAATGATTCCGTGGTAGTGAAGTTGCTACAACCTGGCATCATGTATCAAGAGCATGGTTATTGGAAGACCGTTGTAGACTTTATGAATGAATTCAAAGGAAAACCTATTACTTTCGAATCTAACCTTGTCCCTCTGAAAGAATGTGAGACATCTTTCAACTATACAAATGACATGTTCATGACAGGTCCGTTGTTGTATCAAAAAAACGAAAAGTGTAAACAAATACTTTCACAACTTCTTAATTGTAACAAAAAGACAAACAACAAGGTCTGGGACTTACTTTTAGGAGAGACAAGTGACAACAAGGATCTTTTGTACAGTATGATTAGTGAACATAAGGTCAAATCTAAAACTTTCTTGACATACTTTGGAAGGGACACTGGAAAAGGACATTGGACAGTGATGAGACCTAGTGTACACACGGCGGAGACAATTGGAGACAAACGCAAGACACAAATAAGATTCAGTGACATAATTGATCCCGATATCTATAACCAAACCCAATATACTGCAATGATAGAAACAACGATACACAATGACTTTGCCATGTTCAGTGAGAAAGAAGCCAAGCCTATCATAGCAAAGAGGCCTTTTGTTATGTTTGGGGCAATGCGACACCTAGAAGCATTCCGTTCGCTTGGTTTCAGGACGTTTGACAAGGTAATTGACGAAAATTACGACAATATAGAAGACAAAGAACAAAGATGGAGCGCCGCGTTAGATTCCATGTATAAATTATCTATGTTAGATCCGGTTGATGTCCATGAACAATTAATAGATGTGCTTGAACACAACAAACAACACTTTGAGACAAACAACTGGAAGCGGGCAATTCAATGGGATAATTATGATTAAAATTGGTTACTTCGGCGATAGTTTTTGCGAAAGTCGAGCAAAAGACAGTTGGTGTGTACTTCTTGCAGACAAGTTGAATGCCGAAGTGGTGCACTGGGGGAGTGGGGGAGCCAGCATCTGGAAAACTTTCATGCAATATGAAAGATTAAAAGAAAAGAACACGCTACCGGACATCTCTGTTTTTTGTTGGACTGAACCATACAGGTTATATCATCCGAGATTGCCAATCGCCAAGGGAGCAGTGCCAATACCTGGAGAAGACGAACAAGTGTATAAGGCCGCTGACATGTATTATGTTTACCTACAAAATTATAGAAAAGAAGAACTTGCCTACAGTTACGCCTTGCAATGGTTTGACAGACATGTCCTCGCTGATAACAAAAAACAAATACTGCAAACATGGAGCATGAAACCTTTTGAGTTGGTAGGAAGAAGGAGTGTCATCAAATTGACAAGCGGAAAATTCTTAGACGAAAGTATGCTCGAGTTCGCATGGGGCGGAAAAATACCCAAGGCCGGATTCAAGTTTGACATATCTTTGAGTAATCACATGACAACAGAGCAAAACAGAGAATGGTGTTCTAAGATGTTTGCGGCACTATCCCAGTAATCTGTATCACATATCTATCTGTTTCGCCTAGGTTCGCGGCCATGTGCTTAGTCGCACCATGCCAACTGAACCAAGAACCTGCTGGACCAGAACAAAACTTATCCTCAATCCATAGTTGGTGTCCGGGTGCAGGATCATGCAAGAATATCATTACTCTTGCTATGTTTTGAACTTCGGCTTTTTTATTTTTGGCATAGGTGGGATAGTTATCCTTATGCCATGGCAGTAGAAGTCCAGGCTTATACTTTGCGAAAGCATAAACCGGAGACTGGAGATCAAAGTAATCAAGCACATATCCAAATATTTTGTCTACATCTTCTGGTATGAAGATACCTTTACCTACGTGTTCAAACTTTGGTATTAAACAACCTACTCGTTCTTTGTAAATTTGATAGTTTTCCTTTGAAGTTGAAAACCCTTGATCCTTGTCTGGATTCTCGTACCATGGAAGGTCTTCGTAGTGTTTAGGTTGCCAATTTACAGGTATTGTACCTTGCTTGTTATTCCAGTCAGAGTAGGTGTACTTCATAATATATGTAGATAATTATCAAAGTATGGGATCGGTAGAAACATTTGAAAATAATTTAGCAGACTTTACAGGTGCACCTTACGTGGTGACCACTGACTGTTGCACCCACGCAATTGAATTATGTTTCAGGCTATTGGAGATCAAGACGTGCCGTTTCTCGTCTTTCACCTACATCAGTATCCCAATGACCATGGAACTGCTAGGAGTTGAGTATGAACTTTCAATCACACCATGGAAGGACGAGTACCAGTTCTTGGGCACACCTGTCTGGGACAGTGCCAGATGTTTGAAGCCCAACATGTACAGACCGAAGCAATACCAGTGTCTAAGTTTTGGTCACAGCAAACCCTTAGACAATGTCAGAGGTGGGGCGATACTATTGGACAACGAAGAACACTACAGGCAACTTAAGATGATGAGCTATGATGGAAGAGACCCGTCCTATGATAGATGGATAGACCAGAAAGTATTCAAGCAAGGATTCCATTACATGATGAGATACGAGGAGTGTGAGAGTGCAACACTTTTACTTGACAACTACATATCTGCCGGAGACTTCGAACACCGATACAAGCCATACCCAGATGTGAGAGACATACAGATACTATGAAGGTAAAAGGGTATTCCACATTCGACAAACTCAAGACCTGTTTGGTTGGCAGGACCTACAACAAAGAGCAGTTCAGGGAAATAAAGAATCAAAAAGTAAAAGATATATTGTTCAAGATATTGGATGAGACAGAGGAGGACTACCAGAACCTATGTGATGTGTTGAACAAGTCCGGTGTGGAAACACTGCGTCCTGACATAGTAGAAACGGACACCATTCATAGGCCTGCGAACCAACCCAGGGATGACATGGCAGTGATAGGGGAAACACTGTACGTCAACAACAACAGACCCGAATACAAATCATTGTTGGACAGGGTGGAAAACAAAGTAATCGTTAAGGACTGTGAACAGCAGAAGTTGATCAGCACCAGTTTCATACACAGGTTAGGCAACGAACTTCACTGGGGCACCAACAAACCCACTTGGAGAGACAGTGCGTTGGTAAAAGAATATCAGCAACAATGGACCAATGAAGGCTTCAACGTTGATGTGATGAAACACGAGGGACACGGAGACTGCACCTGGTGTGTGCCCAAGCCTGGTTGCATAGTAACACTGTTTGATATACAGAACTACGAGGAGAAGTTCCCTGGATGGGATATATGCTATCTGGAAGACAAGTACTGGGATCAGATGTCTCCGTTCCGTAAGGTCAAACAGAAGAACGGAGGCAAGTGGTGGGTTCCAGGTGAGGAGGACAGCGACGACTTCTCAGAGTACGTGGAAACCTACTTCAAAGATTGGGTGGGCTACGTGGAGGAGACAGTGTTTGAAGTCAACATGCTATCCATAGACACCAACACCATACTAGTCAACAACTATAACAAACAGGTGTTCGACTTCCTTGAGAAGCACAACATAACACCCGTGATCACCCCTTTCAGGCACAGATGGTTCTGGGATGGTGGTGTACACTGCGTCACGCAGGACCTATACCGAGAAGGCTCGCTATTGGCTCGCTATTAGGTCTTTGATTTTTTAGATTATTTTGAGTAGTCTGGCAGAGGTCCACCGTACTTACGGCCTTTGATACGTTTGCCACTGACCTTCATTGTCTTGCCACCGATCTTCTCACTTCTGTTACCGGTACGTTTTCGTTTGCCCTGTGACTTGCATGACGATATCCATGACGCAGGTAGATCCTTTGCTGGCCTGCTACAGGCACTGGTTGGCGCTGGTCCTATGTTCTCGTCTGTGTTGTATATCTCGAATATCTTCATTGCATGTGTATTTAACACATACGTCCATGTCAAGTTGATCTTGTGCAGAATGTAGCACCCGTAACAAAATGTTATCAGTTCTTAGGTTTAAGCATCAGTTTAAGCATCAGTTTAAGCATCAGTTTAAGCATCAGTAAGGTTTAGTATAGTTAGGTGTAAGGTCTATAAATACCTGTATGAAGATCACGGAAATCACCTTAGTGCCAACCAAATCACAAGACACAACATCTAGTGTCACAACATCTAGTGCCATTAAGGTAGACCAAACACAAGATGTAGTGCCACAAGATATAGTGTCAGAAAATACCTCGGCACTGGAGGTTGACACCATCGAGGAACATCCAGACCATTCGGCCATTGCGGAGGGCGTCAGCCAGATCCTGAGGCGTGCCAAGAAAGGTTCAGTCAAGCAAGGTTTCAGATGCTCATCAGGTCCAAGGAAAGGTCGTATCGTGGCCAAACCCAGCACCTGTTTCGCTAGAAGAGACCCTGTCAAGGGTGCGAAGATAAGGGCGAAGAGACAGGCCAAGGCCAAGATAGCAGGCAAGAAAATGGCACAGACCAAGAGATCAGGAGCAGGTTCTCTGAGATTGAAAGGTGCCCAGATCAAGAAGAGGTCCAACAAGGGCAAATCGGTGGCCAAAAGAACAGGTGCCAGAGCACCAGTCAAATCTAAAATTGTAAGGCCTAAAAAGTAATTAATCTTCTAGTTCGATACCATCGGCCTTTAAGGCTTCTGCTACAACATCTCTAGGACTATAAGTCCAAATGGTGAATGAGGCATTGTTCATCTCGTCTCCATCTACCACTCCCTCTATGCCCTGTCGCTTTAGGCTAGAATGAATACTTGGTACGATGCTTCTGTCTTGGTCCAAATCCCAGTCACCTATGTCTGCAACCTGGAAATGGTGTTTATGTGTTTCGTGTATAGTCATTTTAGATCTCCTATTTTAAAGATAAAGTCTTTTGTCATTTGATGTAATTCTTCATGGATGCTGTCATCCATCTCCTTGTTCTCGGTCTTCTTTATGATCTTCGATGTGGTGTTCAATGCGGATAGTACCTTGGTGCTGGTATTGGCAGTCTCACCGGCACTGGCGAATGATAACAGCAGGCCGAATACGGTTTCTATGATCATCTATCTAAACTTGCTTTCCAAATGGCTCAAGTGTTCTTGGCACCATTCTCTGATCTCGTTCTTCGCTGGTATGATCTCCGCCTCCCTGTATCCGAATCCGAAACAGATGTGTTGGAATCTGTCTGCGAACTTGTCCGGACCCATCAGGGCATCCTCACCATAAGAGGTACAGCCATCTAGGTATTCACCTTTGGTGTATTGGTCTATCATGTCCTCGTAGATCTCGTCTATGGATTTTGTCTGTAATTCAACTGACATTAAGCAACCTCCTTGAACTCTTCTGCGAATTCTTCTCTGATAGGCGTCCAGTCAATACCATTGTCTGAATATTTCCAAACTCCTGTCATGTGGCAGAACAAATGACCAACTTTTTTTCTCATAACTTCCTTGTGCCAAGAAAGGTTTGATTCAATTACATCACCAAATCCTTCAACTCCCCAATAGTCTTCTTTTCTAAATGTAGGAATTAGAACAGGCGAATCTACAACTTTGATTGAATCTTCTTTTGTTGGATATTTCCTATCTAAAATTTTTGCCATCTCTTCTGGCGTTGTCTTCCATCCTGTTTGAACGGCACAAATATTCTGACTTCTGTCAATATATCCTACCATGATGTCGTGTTTATTTGTATAATCTATTTTCTGCATTTCAACTCCTTTGTTCATAATTCAGTATAGCATGGATCTGGATTGGGTCAACCTGGTGATGTATATATAATATAATGCCGACATCATCTAGTGCCACTTGGCAAGACCAACTACTAGATATAGTCATGTCTTAAAAACACTCCATTCTATGCGACTTCTACAGGAGGTTGACGCATTACCAATCCAATATATACTGAATATACATTAACCAAAAAAGGAGTTGAAAAAATGTATATGAAGTTGAACAAAATGATTCAAGACATCTATGTATTGAACAATGATGAATTGAACAAAGTTGTAGAAGCGGTGAAATTGAGAAGAAATCAATTACACTTCACAGATGCTCATAATTTGAAATTCAATGATAGAGTATCGTTCCAAGGCAGACACGGTGTCACAGAAACCGGTACTGTTGAAAAAGTTAAGATCAAATATGTGTTGGTGAGAACTGACAGAGGTCAGAGATGGAATGTTCCAGGATCTCATCTTACTTTAATCAAATCCAAGGAGGCGGTTGATGCCTAATTGGTGCGATAATCAACTATCTATCACGGGTCCGAATTCCGTGATAGACAAGATAGAGAAGATTGTAAAAGAAGAAAGTAATAATGCAGAAAATGGATTATTACAATTCTTCCATCCAATGCCTAAGGTGATGTTAGACACAGAAGCAGGTCCGATAGCAAAGACTAAGGCGGAGAAAAATGCAAGGAAGTCTAGGAAGTTAGAGTTCGGAGCAGAAAATTGGTACGATTGGAGAGTGAACAATTGGTCTACCAAATGGGAAGTATGTGAATTCTATGGTGTGGACAGACAATATCATTCAGAACAGAGCGAGGGCGAATCCACTATATCGTTTGGATTCAGTTCGGCCTGGGCACCACCAATCAATGCTTATGAGAAGTTCTTGGAGAATAATTCCGATTGTTCCGTGAGGGCATTTTATTATGAAGGTGGCTGTGATTTCATGGGCGAGTGGAATGATGGTGTTGACGATTGTTATGCTCCAAGTGATTACAAATCAACAGATGACTTTTGGCAGGATGGCGTAGGTTCTACCCTGGATGATGTTTTCAACATCACGGAGTCTATGGCGGAGTACGAAGCAGAACAAGAAGCAGAAAAAGAAGATGTCCATGAGTATGTTAAAGGTCAAGCGATGAACATAGGGGAGGAGGCATAATGACGAGACAAGCGACCAACAAGATATTAGAGATGGTTGAGGAAGGTATCCTGGACCGGGATACTGTCATAATGTCGTGCCTGAAGTATATGTCAGAGGATGACGTGGCGGACATGGCTCACTCCAATGAGTTTTTCATCAACGAGGAAGAGTACGATGAGGATGATTGGGATGGATCCAACTATCCAAAAGACAATCCATTAGGGGAGAGTGTATAATGTGGACGGATGAATTATTTGACGAGATACAGAAGGGTGACAGGGTCTGGTACGAGAACGAGCAAGGACAGACCTGCAAGGGCAAGGCTGTGATGATAGGTCCGATGGGTTGGGTCTGTGACATAGGCAACGGACAACCGGTAGTGGTCAACGAAGGCCACAATTACCTGGGTCACAAGCCAATGAAAGGCAGAACACCGGATCACCTGGGACATTTCTTGAATAAGCATAACGACTGATGGCAACGATAAAACAAAAGAAAAAACTTATTAGGACCATAAAGAATCCTATCAGGTACTTCAGACTGAACTTCAGCAGGTACGGTGGCGAGGTGGCCATGGGAACGATTACAAAAGATCAATGGGAGTATTGGTCAGACAATGATGGATTTGAAGAGTACATGGGTCAGGTAGACTTCGATGCCGAAGATGCCAACAAGGAGATACCCAAGAGGGCTCAATTTGATCAACCATTCTATGAATACGGTGATATCTGTCATATGAGTGGACCTGAATGGGATGACTCACAGACCATGTATATCGAAGAAATGGACAAGGATGGCAAGCCGTTGGAGAATGAAGATGGTGGCTATGTTCAAGACATCCAACACGACTTCGGGGACCTTGAGAGCCTTGGAGCAGAAGTTGTATGTGATGAAGAGCATAATGCCAGTTCAAAGAGTTGTGAGAATGAATACTATGTTTTCGGACAATACTTCAACAAGGGTGGTTGGCACACGCCAGACATCATAAAGACAGGTCCGGACGGGATTGAGTTGGACAAACTGAAAATTAGATACACCAATGCGGATGGCTTCAAGGTGTTCAATGATATTGAATACAACGGTGAAGCCTACTACCTTGAAGAAGACAGCACCGGTAAGAGCTCAAGTTTCTATGTGAATCGTGGAGACAGTATAGATGGATAGATTAGTGAAATTCTGCCTGCCTAAGGAAATACAGGTATGGCTAGACAAATATAAGGCTCCTACATATGAATCGGCCTTTGCCAAAGACATACCTAATAGTTGGCACAATCACTTGATGGCGAGTAGACTGGCAAAGGTCGTTAAGATTAGGAAGAAGTATCGTGGCAAGTCCAGATATGGATACACTAGACCAGGTGCTTTTTGCCATAAAGAGTTCGCGGATAGATTCGCAATATATGAAAGATAATTTAGAATGGCACTATATGTTGTGCCAACCACAGGTTGTGATACTAGATGTTGTGTTTTTTGGTAGGTTGACGCTATTACCATCCATGTTATACTGAATTATGAACAAAGGAGTTGAAAATATGTATAAAAAAGACCAACATTACAATAAGAAGATTTCTACAGAAAATCTTTACAAAGAATTAGACACTCATTACAACGGTGAAACAGACCTAGTTAGAAATTTGATGTCTACAGCAATCACAGAAGGCCTAGTTGAAACAAGACATGAATTATCTTGTGCCAATGAAGAGCTTTGGTGCCTAAATGATTGGCCTGATTGGCAAGGCTTTCAGAGTTCGGACAGAAGTGAATATCTTAGAAGAATCAAAGAGACAATCGCTTTTGAAAGAAAGTTTCTACAAGCGGAAACAGAGTTGGTGACAATCAACAGACTTACAGAGTGTCCTAAGAACGACACGGTAAGAAAATACATGACAATGAATGACAAAATAGCAGAAGGGATGGTAGCATAATGTCAGATAAATTGAGATACAACCTAACAGA
>UEXM01000190.1_pt1 | contig 67887 bp, 59 predicted proteins | sample 1796661 | NCBI WGS metagenome assembly UEXM01 (sample SAMEA4772469, study PRJEB27181) | metagenome | reverse complement strand
GATTTCGGTCGATGGCACATCCTTGCGGTTCAGCGATATGGTGGTCTCCGACCTGTCACCGTTGCAGAATAATTTTGCCGCTATCAACAATGTTGCCGGCGCGCTTTTGACCGTCAAGGGCTATAGCAATGGCTCGATCATCGCCGGCACCGCTTATGGAACGGAAGCATCCGGCATCCGGGCGTCGACGGCAACCGAATTTAAAAATAGCGACGCCTTTGTTTTGACCGACGGAACCGGCACCAATCGCTATCCGATCCGCGGCGGCACCGATGCTGCGGCGGTGCCCACACCGCTTTCGGCGGCAGAAGTGCGCGCCATTCTCGAAGAAGCGTTCATCGTCATCAGCCGGGCCAGAGCGCAAATTCGTCAGCCGCTCGACAGCCGGATGCAGGCCACTGTCAGCGTGGTCGATACCCGTGGCCAGATATTGGGGATCGTGCGCACCCCCGACGGTCCGATTTTCGGCACCGACGTCTCGTTGCAAAAAGCACGGACGGCGGCCTTTTTCTCCAGCGCGATCGCAGCCCAGGAGTTGCTCGCAACACCGGTATTTGCTCCCTTCGCCAATGTCCCGGCCCATGTGCAGCGCGTGCGCAATTTTCTCGGCGATCCCAATGCCCTGACCGGCACCGTGGCCTTTGCCGATCGTTCAGGCGGCAATCTCGCCCGGCCCTATTTTCCCGATGGTGAAATCGGACGCCCTCCCGGACCGCTGTCGATCGAACAGTCGGCAAAATTCAGCCCGTTCGCGGTTGGCTTGCAGCTTGATCTGGTCTTTCCGAATATCGTGCAGCATGTCGGCTTCGTCCGGTCCAACGGTGCCAGCCCCGACACCGACCAACGCTGCACGCAATTGCCGACTATAGCCGGAACCGGCGGGCAAAACCGTCTCTCCAACGGCATGCAGATTTTCCCGGGCAGCGTGCCAATCTATCGCGGTGACAGGCTCATCGGCGGTATCGGGGTCTCCGGCGACGGTATCGACCAGGACGATATGGCCAGCTTCCTCGGACTGTATAACGCCGGCCAGCGCGTCGGCACCATTGGCCACGCACCGAAAGCCATAAGAGCCGACAATGTCGTCGTCGATCTCGGCAATGCCAATGTCCGGCTGCGCTACGTGAACTGCCCTTTCGCGCCGTTCCTCGACACCGATGAACAAAATGTCTGCGAGGGACTGTAGGACTGATGCCGGCACTCTCAGCCTCCTTTGTACCGATCCTGGCAGTGATGTCGGGACAAGCCCAACAGCTGGAGACCCAGCGTGCCTCGGTCGAGCAGATGGAAGCGTCTCTGACCGCCCTGCTCGCTGGGGAAAAATTTGACTGGATACATACAGAATCTGTCGATTTTGGTGCAGAAACGGGCATCGGCGGACCAGATCCGGACGAAGAAGAGGGGGAAAAGGACGAAAAATCAGCAGCTGCCCCTTCCACTCCGAAAGATGCTTCCAATTCTTCCAGTTCGCAGCAGTCCGAAACACCGGATCCACTGGAAATGGACGTCGACAGGCTGACCGCCGATGATGCTCTGATCGACGGCCGCCGCCGGCCCGGCGTCCAGCAAACCCTGCCCGATCGGGTGACCCAGAATAACCCCGGCGCGATCAATGCTCCGCCCCCGGAAGCCTTCCCGACCGACGAATTTCCAGTCCCCGACCGCTGGCGGATCATGCAAAGCCTCTGCCCCGCCAAGGGCAGCGACCAGGCGATCTACACTTTGTTCGGAGCGCTGCGGAACAACTGCCACAGCACGCTCAATCCCTATAACCAGAATGTTCTGAAGGGCGACAAGCCCATCCCGGCCGACAAGAAACCGGGCTTTCTCAAAGGCGATGACTGGTTCTTCGTCGCCAATGTGATTTCCGATACGGTGGTCGAACCGCGCAGCTTTCCGATCCCGGTCGGCGTCCAGACCACGGAACGGCCGAACAGCATCGACGTCTTCGGACGGTCCGGTTCGGAAGTCTATGCCCAGACATTCATCACCGGCTTTGCCCTGATCAAGGGCTCCACCGCCTACAAGCCACCTGACGTGGAATATCGTCTAACACTGGCGACCCAGGTCAATCATGTGAATGTTCCGGAACGCCGGGTCCTGTTCGTCGAGCCGTCCAAATCTTCGCACCGCACCGACTGGTTTGTCGGCGTGCAGGAGGCGTTTTTCGATTATCATATCCGCAACACCTCGGCGCGCTATGACTTCGACAGTTTCCGCATCGGTATCCAGCCAATGCAGGCGGATTTCCGCGGCTTCCTGTTTCAGGACAACCAGCTCGGCTTCCGCCTGTTCGGCACCCGCGACAATAACCGGATCCAGTATAATCTCGGTGCCTTTGTCCAGCTGGAAAAAGATACCAATTCCGGCCTCAATGACATCACCCAGACCCCGCGCGAAAGCTATATTTTCTTCGCCAATCTCTACCGGCAGGATCTGCCGTTCGTCGGCCTGACCAGTCAGTTCAGCCTGACCTATAATATGAATCGCGAGAAGTCCGATGTCCAGATTGACGACAACGGCTTTCCGGTCCGTCCGGCACTGCTCGGCGACCTCAGGGGCCGGGCCTATGATGTCGTCTATCCGGGCTATGCCTTCGACGGGCGGATCGGGCGGATCAATCTGACGGGTCAGGTTTACGGTGCCTTTGGCGAGGACCGGAACAGTTTCTTCACCAGCGAACCGGCGAAAATCGAAGCCTATTTCGGCGCTCTGGAAGCCAGCTATGACGTCGACTTCCTGCGCTTCCGCGCCTCCGGCCTGTTCGCCAGCGGCGACGGCAATCCCTATAATAATACCGAGGCCGGGTTCGACGCGATCTTCGAAAATCCGATCTTTGCCGGCGCTGACACCAGCTACTGGATTCGTCAGACCATCCCGTTCGCCGGTGGCGGCAGGGTGATCTCGATCAACGGGCGTAATGGCATCCTCAACTCGCTTCGTTCCTCCAAGGAACAGGGCCAGAGCAACTTCAACAATCCCGGCACGATATTGGCCGGCGTCGGCGTCGATGCCGATCTGACGCCCGATTTCCGGCTATCCGGCAATGCCAACCATCTCTGGTTCCACAAGACCGAGAGCCTCGAAGCATTGCGCGTCGAAGGGTCAATTCCACGCGACATCGGCTGGGATCTGTCGCTCGCTGCCATCTATCGCCCGAAAGCCACGCAGAATATGGTATTCCGCCTCTCCGGCGCTGCTTTGATACCCGGAAAAGGATTCAAGGATTTGTTCGATCAGACCGACAAACGCGACTTCCACTATTCGATTCTACTCAACGCGATATTGGCATTCTGATGCGCTGGCGGAACCTCTTGACCGGCAATAGCAAATTATTCCTCGCGGGACTGGGCGCCTTGGCACTGACCGTGACTCCGGCGTCATTGTTGATGGCCGCTGGCAAGGAAAAACCGCAAAAAGTCGATTACAGCTTCACGCCCCCTGCCCCGCAGAACCAGACCTGGGACGAGGCGCAGACCAAGAGCAGCGGCTGCCAGACCTGCCATACCGACAGCGACCAGAAGACGATGCACGAGACCCCTGCCGTGGTTCTCGGCTGTGTCGATTGTCATGGTGGCGACGCTTCGGTTGTCGGTGACAACAAGTGGGGCAAGAACAGTCTCGCCTATATGGACGCGCTGACCAAAGCGCATGTTCTGCCGAAATATCCGGAAAGCTGGCACTGGCCTTCTTCCGCCAATCCCAAGCGCAGCTATGGATTGCTGAACAAGGAATCGCCGGAATTTGTGCGCTTTGTCAATCCGTCGGACTATCGGGTTGCGCGCGAATCCTGCGGCGCCTGCCATATGGAAATCATCGAGGCTTCGGAACGGTCGCTGATGGCAACCGGCGCGATGCTCTGGGGCGGAGCCGCCTATAATAACGGCATCGTTCCGTTCAAAAATTACGTGTTCGGCGAAGCTTATACCCGCAAGGGCGAACCGGCGACGATCAAGTCGCCCGGCAATCCGCACGGCACCGTCACCGAAGCCGAAAAGAAACGCGGCGCGCTGCCGATCCTCTATCCGCTACCAACATGGCACACGGTTCCACCGGGCGATATTTTCCGGGTATTCGAACGCGGTGGCCGCAATATCAACACCCAGTTCCCGGAAATCGGACTGCCCAATATCGGCGGTATCATCCAGCGGCTGGAGGAGCCGGGACGGCCTGACCTCAAGCAATCCAATCGCGGCCCCGGCACCGGCCTGCGCGTCGCCATCCCGGTTCTCAACATCCACAAGACCCGGCTCAACGACCCGTTCATGTGGTTCATGGGCACCAATGACCAGCCGGGCGACTATCGCCAGTCGGGCTGCGCCGGTTGTCACGTCGTTTACGCCAATGACCGCGAACCGCGGCACAGTTCGATCTGGGCAAAATATGGCCGTGACGGCCAGACACAGACGGTTGATCCGACCATCCGCAATCTCAAAGAGGGCGAACATCGTGTCGGCGGCTTTGGAACTTATGATGCCGCCCACGGTGCAAAAGGCGCGCACGGTGAAGATAAAAAGCCAGCTGCAGCAGTGCATGGTGATGACACGGGCCATGGTGATGATCACGCCGATGAGACGGACCCTGCCAAGCGCGAAAAAGGCCATCCGATCCAGCATGCCTTCACTCGCGCCATCCCAACCGCGCAATGCATGAACTGTCACATGCACCAGCCGAATATCTTCCTGAACAGCTATCTTGGCTACACGATGTGGGACTATGAATCAGACGCGCCCTATATGTGGCCGGGTCCGGACAACAAGACGCCCAAACCGGAAGGGATGAGCGACGAGGAATATCAGAAGGCCTATAAGCAGCAGAAATATCCGGATGCAGAAGAAGTCCGCAAAGTTCTCGATCGCAATCCGGAAGGCGCAGCGCCCAAAGGCCTGTGGGCCGACATCGATTTTCTGCGCAATGTTTATGACCTCAACAGCGAACTCAAAGATACGCAATTTGCCGACTATCACGGCCATGGCTGGAATTTCCGTGCGGTCCTGAAACGCGATCGCGATGGCAATCTGCTCGATGCCGAGGGTAACCAGGCAAGCTACAGCACCGATACCGACAGTATCGTCGCCAATGACGATCCGGAAAAATTCCGCAAGGAAGGCGAAGGCAAATTCGTCGAAGCGGGGATCAATCCCGGCAAATCGGTCCATATGATGAGCATCCATGCCGAAGTCGGCATGCAATGCGCCGATTGCCATTTCTCGCAAGACAGCCATGGCAACGGCCTGATCTATGGCGAGGTTGCCAATGCCGTCGAGATCAGCTGCAAGGATTGCCACGGTACCGCTGACGCCTACCCCACTTTGCTGACCAGCAATCTTGCGGCTCGGCCCAAAGGCAGCAATCTTGGTCTGCTGCGCAATGCCAACGGCGAGCGGCGTTTCGAATGGTTTATAAACCCCGAGGGCAAGCGCGTGCTGATCCAGCGTTCGATCGTCGATCCCGAACTCAGCTGGCAGGTCAGTCTGGTCAAGAATAGCGTCGATCGTTCGCACCCCGACTTCAATCTCAAGGCGGCACGAGCGAAGCTTATGTCCAAAGGCGGAGCAGAAACGGGCCAATATGCCTTCGGTAGCGGCATTCCGAAAGAAGAACGGGCGCATAAAGACGAAAATATGGTCTGCTTCACCTGCCATCTCAGCTGGACGACAAGCTGCGGTGGCTGCCATCTGCCGATCGAAGCCAACTGGCAGGCCGACAGCCATAAATATGAAGGTGGAACTACGCGGAACTACGCAACTTACAATCCACAAGTTGCCCGCGACCAGATGTTCCAGCTCGGCCGTCACCAGACCAGCAAGGGCAATGTGATCGCTCCGGTGCGTTCCACTTCGGCGCTGATCCTGTCTTCGACCAACATCAACCGCGAGCGTATCTACGTCCAGCAGCCGCCGATATCCGGCATTGGTTTCTCATCGCAAGCTTTCGCTCCGCATTTCCCGCACACCGTGCGCAAGACCGAGACCAAACAATGCTCGGATTGTCACGTCAGCGAAGCCAATGACAACAACGCGATCATGGCGCAAACATTGCTGCAGGGCACGAATTTCGTAAACTTCATCGGCCTCCACGCCTGGGTCGGCCTGGAAAAAGGCTTTGAAGCTGTTCGGGTGACCGAATGGGATGAACCACAGGCAGTCATCGGCTCCTACCTCCAGAAATACGCCTATCCCGACTATTGGAAGATGCACGTTGAAGACAATGATCGCGAACTGATTGACTGGGTTCGTGGAGAACGGCTCGACAAGGATCTGTCCGGCGAAACCAAGGCGCTCGAAGAGTTCAAAAATGTCGTTCAGGGGACCAGCGATGCCGTTCGCTGTCTACAATTGCGCGGCGAATATATGTTTGTGGCCGAGGGCAAAGGCGGTTTCCGAGCCTATGATGTCGCATCCATCGGTAACAAGGGATTCTCGGAACGCATCGTCAAGGCGCCATTCTCGTCGCTTGGTCATGACACGCATGTCGACACCAAGAACGCGACCTGCATGGCGCTGGCCACCAACCAGCCAATTGCACCAACCCGCAACACCAAGGAACTACGGGAGGTCAACGAGGAACAGGCTTTCCATCCGATTTACAATTATGCGGTGATCACAGACAGCGAGGAAGGTCTAATCCTCGTCGACGTCAACACATTGGCCGATGGCGAATTCCGCAATAATTTCTTCAAGCGCAGCCTGACCTGGAACGAAGGCGGAGTGCTTGATGGAGCGCAGCATATCACGCTGGCCGGGCATTATGCCTATATTACAACAGCTGCCGGATTGACTCTAATCGATCTGGATGATCCGCTGAAACCCCGGCATGTTATCACCGTTCCGATGACCGACGCGCGGGCTTCAGCGCTGCAATTCCGTTATCTCTGGGTCACCGATGCTGACGGCGTGAAACTGTTCGATATCACCGACATGGAAAATCCGGTTGCCGTGCCTTCAGGAACAATTCCGCTGCGTAACGCCCGCCGGATCTACCTCGCCCGCACCTATGCCTATATCGCGGCCAAGGATGAAGGCCTTGTGATCGCGAATATTACGCGACCGGAAGCTCCGACCGTCTACCTGAAGGAAACCTTCAGCGGCACGATGAATGATGCGGAGGATGTGATCGTCGGATCAACCAACGCCACCCTGTTTGCCTATGTCGCAGATGGGCGCAACGGGCTGAAGGTGATTCAGTTGACCACGCCCGATAGCCAGAAAAACTTCTATGGTTTCTCTCCGGCGCCGAAGCCGGAACTCATAGCATTTGCCCGGACGCCAAAACCGGCGCTCGCCTTGTCCAAGGGGCTGGATCGTGACCGGGCGGTGGATGAGACAGGAGGACAGATGGCAGTGTTCGGACGACTGGGTTCCCGACCCTTTACCCGCAGCGAGATGCAGCGCTTCTACCTGAACAGCAAGGGCGAGCCCTATTTCGTCAAGGACGAGCCCGATCTGGCAGACTGGGTCGGACTGGTTCCGCCATTGCTTGCCAAACCATAGAAATGATCGGGGGCCGGGCTATAAAGCAGCACCGACCCCCTGTCCCCCAATACGCCACTCGAGGGAATTAATGACCCTGCGCACTTGGTCGCAGGTTTTTAACTGTGTAAATTAGGCTGCGATTGGATCAGCAGTTGCCGTCGATCGCGCGACCGGCCAATGCGCCGACTGCGCCACCAATGATCGTGCCCTCGGTCTTGCTACCGCGACCAGCGACCTCGTTGCCGAGCAGACCACCGGCTATCGCACCGATAATCGTGCCACCGGTTCCGCGGTCGCAGCCCCGATAGCGGCTGTTGTCAGAATAGCGGTTATTGCGGTAGCGGCGCTGGTCACGATAGTCGCGACGATCCCGGTAGCGGTTGCCACGATATGTATCGCCACGGCGATATTCGCGATATCCGTCGCTGCGCGCTTGTTCATACTGTCCGCCACCATAATAGCCGCCGCGTGCTTCTGCAGGCGCGGCAAAGGCCATTGTTGCAACGGCTGCGGTTGAAATGGCTAGACTTCCCAAAATCTTGTTGATCATTTTCTTCACTCCAAAAGGGTTCTTCCGGAACCCGAATCAATTGCTGGCTGACAATTAGAGTTCTAGCGGCGCTGCCTTGACCGATTGCTGAATGCTGACTTTATCTAAGGTTCATAATTGGAGCAGTTTACCTGAATGGATTGAACCGGAGCATCAGGGACTAGCTTTTTAATCCATTGTCGATTGTCACCCCGTCCGATAGCAAATGCCCGATATTGAAAAGAGGAAGAGCGATGAAATTGAACGGCAAGACAGCAGCGATTACGGGCGGCACGGCGGGTATTGGTCGCGGGATTGCCGAGGCGTTTCTGGCGGAGGGGGCGAATGTTGCACTGTTTGCGCGCAATCCGGACAAAGGTGCTGAAGTTGTCGCGGAACTGGATGTCGGGGACCGGGCGATTTTTATTGCCGGCGATGTGATGGAGCAGGATCAGGTTGAGGGTTTTATTGACCAGACCGCCGCGCATTTCGGTGCTATTGACATTCTTGTTAATAATGCCGGCGGCGCGGGCGATCTCGCGCCTCTCGTCGATCTGACCGACGAAGCCTTTGATATGGCAATGAAATGGAATATCTATTCGACCTTCTGGGCGATGCGCCGGGCGCTGAAACCGATGATCGCGCAGCAATGGGGCCGCATCATCAACATCAGCTCGACCGAGGGCAAGATGGGCAAACCGACCTTCGCGCCCTACACGATCGCCAAGCACGGCATCAACGGCATGACCAAGGCAGTGGCGCAGGAAGTTGGCACTTCGGGTGTCACGGTCAATGCGATCTGCCCCGGCCTGATCCTCACCGACCTGATCCTGCAGGGCGGCCCGGCCACGGCGGAAGGCATGGGCATGACCTTCGACGAGATGATCGACATGTTCTCGCAGGAAAGCGCGCTCAAGCGCCCCGGCAAGGTCGAGGAGGTTGCGGCGATGGCGGTGCTGCTGGCATCGGATGCCGGCGGCGGAATTACCGGCGGGACGCTGAGCGTCGATGGCGGCACCGCGCAATATTGAGGCGCCCAGCCTGAAGCGGCAATAGCATCGCCAACTTACAGGCTCAGGGCAGCAGTTCTTCCCGCTTCCTGGCGGCATCCTTCATGCCGGCCCATGGATCGCCTTGCCTGGCTTGTGCCCTGGTCTCGGCCGCGTCCGGCGCGGGCGCCACTTCGGCTGGCGGATCGGCGGCGACGCAATAAGCGGTGACCAGCACCATCGCGGACCACCACAAAGCGTGGCCGCGGCTGGCGAAGACTCGTGTGAGGCGGGGTCCGAACATGAATCGGGCGATAGCATCGCCAGATTAACAACTTGTCGATCCCCGTCGCGATCCCTCCGCAATCACCAATGCCAAATATTGGTATATTTCCCCATTATTCAGTTTCGGTTCATATTGGCCCGATGGCTGAATATGGTTATCTACCTGATATATATAGTCTTTCCTAAACTGGCACGACCTGTGCAATGTTATTGGCATCTTCGCAAAACAATTTGTGAAGCAACCATTTAAACCAAAAAGGAAATTCAACATGACCAACGCAAACATCCAGAACCAGGTCGCCGCCGCTTTTGCCGCTCTTTTCACCGCCGCAATTTTCGTCAGCGCTTCGATCGCCCCAGCCATGAACAACGCCGCCGCTCTGGTCGCTTAACCCACCTAAAAAGGAAACCCGAATATGTTGTCCTCGAAATTTCAAACCCGCCTTGCCGCAGCCTTTGCCTCGTTCGTTTCGGCTGCCATCCTGCTCAGCGCCTCGATCGGCCCCGCAGTCAACAACAGCGCATCTTTGGTGATCTGATCACCGAAGATGCCCCGAGCGGTGTCATCCGCCCACCCTCGTTTTTTCGCCATATTCAACGCCAGCTTTAACCTCCTTTAACATCTCCCCGCTATTTCCAGCCGGTGAACGACATCCGCTGGCCCACCTTCATCATCATCACCGTCGCCCTGTGCACGGCGCTGTTTCTGGCGATCTTCCTCAGCGGCGGTCCGGCCAGCACGACAGCAGCCGTCGGCATCGATTCAAACCGCGCCAGCTTCGGCATCTGCTTTGGCCCCGACCGCTACAGCTGCGTCGTTGACGGCGACACGATCTGGTTCGAGGGCCGCAAGATCCGCATCGCCGATATCAACACCCCGGAAATCTCCAGCCCCGGCTGCGCCTCCGAAAAGCGGCTCGGCCAGCGCGCCAAGATTAGACTACAGGCGCTGCTCAATCAGGGCAGCTTCTCCCTGCAATCGATCGACCGCGACCAGGACCAATATGGCCGCGATCTGCGGATCATCACCCGCGACGGCCAGAGCCTGGGCGAGATACTGGTCGCCGAGGGGCTGGCCGAACGCTGGCAGGGCTATCGCCGCAACTGGTGCTAGGCCGCCTGCCCCGCCTTGCGCGAAACCAGCCACGCAAGAGCGAATAACAACATGAACAATCCGTCGACCATGGCGCCGAAAAACACCGGCCCCATTGCCACCCGTCCCTGCGCATAGAGGATGGTCACCGGCAGGAAGAAGGACAGTTTTTCCAATATCGAGAGCGGGATCAGCGCGCGATAGCGGGCGGGATCAATGGCGATCAGAATGAAGATCAGCTGGAACACCAGTGCGATGCCGATAAAGCCGTAATAATATTCCGGTCGAGGGCCGGCTTCGCCGAACAATCCGGGAACCAGCGCGAACAAGCCCCAGGCGGCGGCGAGAGCGAAAATGATTCGGACAAATTTCATGGCGACTCCGGGCTGAACTTTACAAAGTTTACAGTGTTAAAAGAAAAAATCCCCGCTCGCCCCAAACCACGATTTTTCGCTTTTTTTCAAAAGCCTGGATCAGATTGGCGGCATAGCTTCTCATGATCCCGGCTTTAGCATAACGGCGGGATGTAGGACAGAGGCCGATCCCTGAAATTCCCAACAGCATAGCAAATCCGGCGCGCCGTGATATTGGGCGTTCATGGAAACATATCGCCACATCATCGGCTGGGGCGCGATCGCCGTTGCCGCGCTCAGCTTTCTCCCGATTCCCCTGCCCGCGCTGCCACCGATGCTGACCGCATCGATGATGATGCTGGTGCCCGGCCTTGGCCCGATCCTGATGATGCTCTCGCCGATGCTGCTGTTTGCCGCCGGTATCGGTCTGGTGAAAGGCTGGGATGGCGGGCGGAAGCTGTTTGTTGTCTGGGCGGTGATTGGCGGGCTGGCGGCGGTCGCGGGTTTGCAATATGCGCCGGTCGCGGCGGTGGTGGATCTGGTAGTGATCGGGGTTTCGCTGGCGGTGGTGCTGTGGGGGGATTGGCGGCGGTTGTTGCCGCGGCGGTGAAGCTGTTCGGTTGGAATTTTCCTCTCCCATAGGGAGAGGCAAGTGGAGCTTGTCAGCTCGCCTGACTAGCGCAACTCGGTGAGGGGTTGACCCTACCGAGCGTACACCCCCTCACCGACTACGACTAACCCCGGATTTCATCCGGGGAAGTCTTCGTTGCCTCTCCCTATGGGAGAGGGTGTCACTGTCGGCTCCGTAACGACATAAGTGCGCTGTCAACCCAAACTGACCGTATGCTAATTTATGGCGTGATCCCGATCACGTTTCAAACTTCGGAACTCCTCGTAGGTTGCAGAAGACCAACAAAGGATAAACTTGCCATGATGTCATCACCATTGATTTCCACTCTCTTGCTTATGCAGGCCACCACATCAAACAATCCAGGGATTGGTAGCGGAGACGTTTTCCAATGCCCTCAAGTCGAAACCCTCAGTCTTTCAGATCTGGACCAGGAAACGGCGCGGGAAGTGCACGAAGCGGTGTGCGACATCATGACGTCGCCCGGATTCAAAGCCCGGCTCACCGAAAAAAGCTGGAAAACGGGTTGCCGGAGACTTCCGTTGTTGCAGCAGTGGTCGATCACAGGGGACGAGCTTTACCGGATTCTCGATCGGGACATGGCAGCATTTTCATTAAAGTCAGAGCCCAGCCGGAGATCATCCACAGTTGCAACGACAAGCGTATATGATCTTCGAATAACAATCCGTCCCGAACGTTTCGAAGGATGGCGTACAGGAGATATGGCCCGGAAAGCTAATATGGTGAACACGTTAGCACATGAAATGACTCATCTGATCCCCGTTGAAGATACAAACAATCTTTTCCGGTTCACTGATAGTTATAACTGGTTACCTTGGTGTTCCAAGGGAAGTTTGGTGAGTTATGGCGTCGGCAATTTGGTCGAAGAAATCTGGCTGGAGCAGCAGGACCCCTATCGCAATTAGGCTAATGTAAAGACCCAAATATTTTCCTCGTCCGGCCACAGCCGTGCAGATCACCGCCCGCGATAGGGTTCGCAGGCGATGCCGTCATTGTCTCCATCCATCGATGATCGATAGCCAGGCTCGCCTCGATAGATCGGCGCAGCGCCAGCGGCTCGGGCATCGGCGCAATTGCGATAATAAGCACTTGTTTGCGGCCGCTGCGCGAAGGTCTGTACCTTTTCGGCTTGCGCCGGTGTCGAGAGACCGGCGGGCTCGTAAAAATAGACGCCGCAGAAGGTCAGCACGACCAACTGGAAAAACCCGACATATTGCAGCGCGGCGTTGAAGGATTTCTTGCGGGTCTTGTGCCGGAAAAAAGCCCGTCCAGCATATGCCCCACCAATGCCGCCGATTAGCGCCAGACTCAGCAGACTGGCCTCGCTAACCCGCCAGCCCCCCTGTTCCGCCCGCATCTTGTCCCAGCCGAACAGCACGAATGTCCACAAGTTGAGCACCACGAGGGCGAGCATCAAGGTGAGAATATATGCCACCATGTAAATTTACGGGGATAGGCTTAAAAACTGGTGAAAGGTGCGCCCGGGGGGAGCGTTCATTTCGTCATTGCGAGCGCAGCGAGGCAATCCGGTGCGTCGCTTGCCGCTCTGGATTGCTTCGTCGCTTTGCTCCTCGCGATGACGGGGCTTGCTGCCGCAACGTTACGCCCTTCACGGAACAAATCCCCTGCCCCCGTGTTGATGGAACAACAGAAAGAGGAAAATCATGACCGACAATCAGAACATCAACCAGTCCCAGCGCGACGACGCGCAAGCCCAGAAATTTGCCGAGAAATCGCAGCAGCAGACCAAGGCCAAGCGCGAGGATATCGCCGACAGCACGCACGGCGGCCATACCGACCCGGCGCAGCTCATCCCCGACGATACCCAGGACACGGTCGACCATATGAAACAGATGGTCGAAAGCGGCCGCATCGAAGGCGGCGCCTTTGCCGGCGAGCGCAATGATGACGACGAGGAAAGCGACCTCGGCATATTGGACAAGGCCGAAGATGATGCGCCGCTGAGCGAGAAGGGTGACGCGGATTTCGGGAATAGTGGGTGAGTTTGAGAGGGGAATTAGACTGAGCTAGTCGTCATCCTGAACTTGTTTCAGGACCTCTCGAGGGTGCGCGCTCTGCCGGAAGAGATCCTGAAATGAGTTCAGGATGACGAGGGAGGGGAATGCCTGAAAATTATCGGATTTGGTAAGCTGTAGTCGTGATTTTAACTGTGGAATCTTTATTGCTGTTCTTTTTTTATTGGCCAAGGATCGCAAATAGCTGGGAGCGAGCTACTACGCTCTAAAATTTTGTCCCTCATTTCCTCCAAAGCTTCGTCCTTAAAGATTTCCGGATTGGATAATTTGGCCCCGGCAACCATAAACGCAAGAAGCATGCGTTCGATTCCAGGCATAACTATGCTTATGTGTTGGCCAATGAATGCCGCAGTTCCGGAATGCTCTGAGAGAAATGGCGCTTTGTTTATCCAAGTTTGGTAAATATAAACAAAATCCTCTGGAGGCTTCGTATAATCAGGAGACAAATCCCGACGGTGAAATTCGAAATACAGTTTCATTGCTGATGCAACTCTGATGAGGTACAACCTAGCGACAGACTCTATCTTCAGCCATTCACCATATGTTTTTTGGACTTTTAGAGGATCTTTGCTATTTTCAACATCTTCCCACAGACGCATCCCTTGGAGTAAAGCAGGCACGATTTCCGATACTTTACCTATCCCAGCATCGTTATCTTTTATATCTTGCTCGGCCTTTTTCAGAATTTCATTTATGCTTGAAAGACTTGCCAATTTTGCACTGTTTGCCGTTTCTTGCGCCTGTTGCTCAACAGCCACTCTTTGCAATGCTAACTCGTTCCTTTGAAGAGAAAGTTCGACCGATTGAATTCGGAACGCAGCCACCAACCAAACTAAAGTTATTACACTAACAAATCCAGATATGTATGTGGCTAAGTTTGCCGAAGCTTCATTGTCGGCGGCTGTAAAATAAATGGCAGTGGCCGCCAACGCAATTACGCACGTAATGGCAACCAATATCACGTCATTTTTACGCTTAGTGAGAAAAGCCGTCAAACTATTTTCCAAACTCCTCGAGTGCTCTTTCGATCTATTGTCCCAGCTTTTGAGAGTATCTCGCCAGCCCACCGCATATCATAATGCCATTGAAACTTGAGGTTATAGTCGGCATCGATTTCTTGAGCGTGAGTGTTCCAGATTTCTTCTGCAATCCGAAGAATTGGAGCCGATCCGCCTAAAGCATTGAGAGCTTCCAAAACCCACGGTACAAGTTTTTGTCTTCCTTGGGCCATCCCCCCTACTCCGCAGCAACCCCGGCCTCTGCAAACATATCCGGCCCGTCGTCCACCGGCGCATCCTCGTTCGCGACCTTGCCCTTGCGCTGGTCGAAGCTGGACCAGACGTCGTTCCATTCGCCCTTGGTCGCGCCTTTTGAATATTCGGTGGCGCGGGCTTCGAAGAAATTGGCGTGCTCGACGCCGTTGAGCATCGGGGCGAGCCAGGGCAGCGGGTGGTCCTCGATCATGTAGATCGGCTGGAATCCGAGCTGGCCGAGGCGCCAGTCGGCGATATAGCGGATATATTTCTTGATTTCCTTGGCGGTCATGCCGGTGACCGGGCCGTCGCTGAACGCGAGGTCGATGAAGGCATCTTCCAGCCGCACGGTCTTCTGGCAGCAATCGATAATATCGTCCTTGACCGACTTGGTCAGGCAGTCGCGTTCCTGCACGAAGGTGTGGAACATCTTGATGATGCCCTCGCAGTGCAGGCTTTCGTCGCGGATCGACCAGGTGACGATCTGGCCCATGCCCTTCATCTTGTTGAAGCGCGGGAAGTTCATCAGCATGGCGAAGCTGGCGAACAGCTGCAGACCTTCGGTGAAGCCGCCGAACATCGCCAGCGTCTTGGCAATATCCTCGTCATTTTCGACGCCGAACGTGCCCATATAGTCGTGCTTGTCCTTCATCGCTTCATATTCAAGGAACATCGAATATTCGCTTTCCGGCATGCCGATCGTGTCGAGCAGATGCGAGTAGGCGGCGATATGGACGGTTTCCATGTTTGAAAACGCGGTCAGCATCATCTTGATTTCAGTCGGTTTGAACACCCGGCCATATTTGTCGTGATAGCAATCCTGCACCTCGACATCGGCCTGGGTGAAGAAGCGGAAAATCTGGGTCAGCAGATTGCGCTCGTGATCGGTGAGCTTCTGCGCCCAGTCGCGGCAATCCTCGCCGAGCGGCACTTCTTCCGGCATCCAGTGAATCTGCTGCTGCCGTTTCCAGAACTCGTAGGCCCAGGGATATTCAAAGGGCTTGTAGGTTTTGCGTGCTTCCAGAAGTGACATGGTTACTCGTTCTCCGCTTTATACTCGTCACCCCAGCGTCGGCTGGGGCCTAAATCAATCTTGTTTCACACATCATATTTCGGTCTGGATCCCAGCCTTCGCTGGGATGACAATTAACGTGCTGCGCGCGCCTTTACTTTGAAAAAACGGCCCCCTCCCGAAAGGAGCAAAGGGAGGGGGCAGTAGGCAAACAAACGTTAAACGCTACCGGCGTTTGACGTGCAGCCCCGGACTTGATCCGGGGTCCAGCTCCGATCATTGCGCCCAGAGGCCTGATCGGGAGATGGATCCCCGCCTTCGCGGGGACACAGGAATTCCGAGCTCACTGACAGGCCAGACATTCGTCATAATCGGTTGTGCCGGCGGTGGTCATCAGTTCGACCTTTTTCGGATCAAGCGTATTATCGGCTTCGACGCCGCCGCCCGTTGCCGGTTCGCTCATCATCGTTTCGCCACCGGCAAAACCGGCGCGCTGAATCGATTTCGAGCGCAGATAGTAGAGCGACTTGATGCCAAGCTCCCAGGCGCGGAAGTGGAGCATCAGCAGGTCCCATTTATCGACATCGGCCGGGATGAACAGGTTCAGCGACTGTGCCTGATCGATATAGGGCGTGCGGTCGGCGGCGAGTTCGAGCAGCCAGCGCTGGTCGATCTCGAAGCTGGTCTTGTACGTGTCCTTTTCCTCCGGGCTGAGGAAGTCGAGATGCTGGACGCTGCCACCCTTTTCAAGGATCGTGTTCCAGACATTGTTGCTGTCCTTGCTCTTCTCCTGCAGCAATTTCTCGAGATGCGGGTTCTTGACCACGAAGCTGCCCGAGAGCGTCTTGTGGGTGTAGATGTTCGCCGGGATCGGTTCGATACAGGCCGAAGCGCCGCCGCAGATGATGCTGATCGACGCGGTCGGTGCGATCGCCATCTTGCAGGAGAAGCGCTCCATCACGCCCTGATCGGCGGCATCGGGACAAGGTCCGCGTTCCTTGGCGAGCATCATGCTGGCTTCGGATGCCTTGGCCGAAACATGTTTGAAGATCTTGAAGTTCCACGATTTTGCCAGCGCGCTTTCGAAGCCGAGGCCGCGTGCTTGCAAGAAGCTGTGGAAGCCCATCACGCCGAGACCGACGCTGCGTTCGCGCATCGCGCTATATTTTGCCCGCGCCATTTCTTCCGGCGCGCGGTCGATATAATCCTGCAGGACATTGTCGAGGAAGCGCATGACGTCCTCGATAAAGCCCTTTTCGACCGACCATTCATCCCATTTCTCGAGATTGAGCGAGGACAGGCAGCATACCGCCGTCCGGTCTTCACCGAGATGATCGCGACCCGTGGGCAGCGTGATCTCGGAGCAGAGATTGGAGGTGGAAACCTTGAGCCCCAGATCGCGGTGATGCTTGGGCATCATCCGGTTCACCGTGTCGCTGAAGATGATATAGGGCTCGCCGGTGGCGAGACGGGTCTCGACCAGCTTCTGGAAAAGGCTGCGCGCGTCAACGGTGCCGCGAACCGAACCGTCTTTCGGCGATTTGAGATCAAATTCCGTGCCGTCGCGGACCGCTTCCATGAATTCGTCGGCCAGCAATACGCCATGATGCAGGTTCAGGGCTTTCCGGTTAAAGTCGCCGGAAGGCTTTCTGATTTCAAGAAATTCTTCGATTTCCGGATGGTTGACGTCGAGATAGCAAGCCGCTGAACCGCGGCGCAGCGAACCCTGAGAAATCGCCAGGGTCAGGCTGTCCATCACCCGGACGAACGGGATGATGCCGGATGTCTTGCCGTTCAGGCCAACAGGTTCGCCGATACCGCGAACCGCGCCCCAATAGGTGCCGATGCCGCCGCCGCGCGAAGCGAGCCAGACATTTTCGTTCCAGGTGTTGACGATACCGCCGAGGCTGTCGTCGACACTGTTGAGATAGCAGCTGATCGGCAGGCCGCGTCCGGTGCCGCCATTGGACAATACGGGCGTTGCCGGCATGAACCAGAGCTTGGAAATCGCGTCATAAAGCCGCTGGGCATGCGCTTCATCGTCCGCATAAGCGTCGGCAACGCGGGCAAACAGATCCTGATAGGATTCGCCCGGCAACAAATAGCGGTCGTTGAGTGTTTCCTTGCCAAAGTCGGTCAGCAGAGCATCGCGGCTTTCGTCCTGCGTGATCTTGAAGCGGCGCTTTTCAACACTGTGGCTGTCGCGCTCGGCCTTCAATTCCTTCTCGTCATTGGCTTTGGTCGCAGCCGCTTCTGCAGCAGCCTTCTTGCTGACCTCAGGTTCGCTGGTCGGCCCCGTGTTTTCGGTCTTGCTTTCTGGCTTGTCCAATACTTCCGCGCCCATTTCACTCTCACTCACATCTGTTCCCGACACATTCTCGTTGTCGCGGTTGTCTCTAAAATCCATCAAAGCCCCCTCAAATCACTCTACTAAATCAAAGATCGAGGCGGCGTATCTGCCGATCGACCACCAGGATCATATCCGGGCGTTTGTTCCTGTCTTGTTCGACTCACGCCGAAGCATTCACTCTAACAGTATTCACGCCCCAGCGGGCATTTTTTTCTTACCCAAATCCGGTATTTCTCACTGTACATTTGGCACAAAGGGAGCCCCCCACCGAGTCGGTGTGAATGACGGCTAATACTATCAGTTGGTGTGCCCCCTAGGCCGAACCACAACCTATAGTGGCTGAATCGAAATTTTATGCAAGGGGGTAAATGACAAATTAACGACTCCGTTCGTCGTATAAATGAATCACTTCGTCGAGCGACGATTGATGCTGCAATGCAGCGACGCGTGGACCTTCTAGGCCTAGCGCGTTTCGCAAGAGCAGATGCCAATATTTACAAAATATCTGTCCACAGATCATCCACAAGCGGTGATGGCAGAATTGTGACACCATATCTGGTAGATCACATGCTCGGCTCGCATCTTGCCGACCGGTAATTTTCACGTTTCGTCATTAACCATAATGGCGACAATGAACAGACAAGGGGCACAGTCGAACCGACTGGATGCGCTTCTCCTGACTTGGCCCTCGAACGGAAACGAGTTTTCTGCCCGCCCTGCACGCCTTGCGTTATAACGCCATACATTCATTTACATCTCAAAATGCATGTATTTGATATTTAGCACCAAGTAGTGTAACGATGATCACAGTATATGATTCTTTATAGATCCCAAGTACATAAGCATCTAAGTAGGAACAATTAGATTTGGAGCATAAACATGATTCATGAGCAGGAAAACGAACCGAAATCCGCCAAGACCAAAATGAAATATGAAAAGCCGGTCTTGATTGAACTGAATTTGGCAAAAGAGTCTGAGTCCGCAAAGGGAATTTTTTCTCCCAATGAAACTACCACCTTCTCGGCAGCTGACCCGAGCTAATTAACCAAGTTGCAGGCAGGCCACGGTTTTTCGGATAAATTTCCCGATCAGCTATATCGGGGTGGGATAATAGCGGTGATCAAAATATCATTCCCGTTGTGATCGGATAGCCGACATTTCAGAAAAATGGATATCGGCGCCGTCCGTCTGACTGATATTGTCAGGGTGAGAGTACACTCCGAATTCGATTAACTGCGATGTAAAAAGCGTTGCTGATTGCTGAACAACCATTGCGTAACGTGCTGCAGCTGCGAACCATTCGCTAAAGTCCTCCAGAACCTCTATCGCTGCTCGCGATCGACGAGAAGCGCGGTGGCAGGCTTGCGCCGAAGCGCGACAATCAGCACGCCGCCAATCGCCAGCGCTGCGCCCACTCCCATACGCAAATCGAAAGCATCATTCGTGATCAAGACCCCCAAGGCGATCGTCGCCAGCGGCGTTATAAGCGTAAGCGGAGCAAGAAGATTGGCCTCATAGCTTCGGATAAGGTGATAATAAGCAGAATGGGCCCCTACCGAAACGATCAGAGCGGTAAACAGGACAGCAGCGACCAGCGGCCATCCGACAGCTACGGCAGCGGCCCATTGCCCCTGCTCGAAGAGCAGCGAGGAAATCGTCAAGGTAATTACGGACACCAGACCGACCCAGGCCTGAAAGCGGAATGGAGCGACATCATGAACCCGCTTCATCAGCACAGCACCGGCAGAACCGGCAAATGCGGCAGCGGCAACGAACCAGAGCCCGGTCGAGAGCGTGATGCCTTCAGGGCGCCAGACCACAACCAACACGCCAAGCAAAGTCAGGCCAATACCAATGCCGCGGCGCCAGTGAACGCGCTCCCCGAGCATCAGCATTGACAGCAGAATCGTGAAGGGAACCCCGAGTTGCAATATGATGGCGGCGGACGATGGCGAGGTTGTCTGCAGGCCAATGAACAGCAGCGCGAAATTTCCGCCACCCATCAGCATTCCGATCAATATGATGCGCCAAGCCGGGCGGGGCATGGGCCAGAGCCAGGGCAGCATCACAAGCGCGACTACGGCAAAGCGGAGAGCCGCGTAGAAAATGGGGGGAACGGCCCAGTCATCGACGATGATCTTGCTCAGGACATTATTGGAAGCCCAGATCAGACAGATCAGGACGAGCAGTAGAAAATCGCGCACGCGCATAGAATCGGTTCCTTGATGGGTAGTCGGCACTGCCCGCTTCACTGTTCGTATCGCGTCAGCGGATCGTTCGCAATCGCAGCATAGCGCGAGCGACCGTTTATTTTTTACATCCTCCAACACCCGCTTATTATATTGGCCATGACACGGGTCACGCTGCTGAATCGGCCAGGTCCATCATCAGGCCGGCCATCTCCCGGCAGGCGCGACGCCACAAAAACTTGCCCGGTCCGGTCATATCGGTCAAAAGGCAGTCCAATCGCATTTCGCCGATATTCTGGAGCATTCATGACCACGACCATCAAAACCGCCGACCTGATCGAGAGCGTCGCCGACGCGCTGCAATTTATCTCTTATTATCATCCGATGGATTATATCCGGGCGCTCGGCAAAGCCTATGATGCGGAGAAATCGCCGGCAGCAAAAGACGCCATTGCCCAGATCCTGACCAATTCGAAAATGTGCGCGGAGGGCCACCGCCCGATCTGTCAGGATACCGGCATCGTCAACGTCTTCGTCAAATGGGGTATGGATTGCCGGCTCGACGACACTTCGCAATCGATGCAGGAAATTGTCGATGAAGGCGTGCGCCGTGCCTATCTGCACCCCGAGAACAAGCTGCGCGCCTCTATCCTCGCCGACCCGGCCTTCACCCGGCGCAATACCAAGGACAACACCCCGAGTGTCTTGCATGTCGAGATGGTTCCCGGCGACAAGGTCTCCGTCGATGTCGCGGCCAAGGGTGGCGGGTCGGAGAATAAATCCAAATTCAAGATGATGAATCCGAGCGACAATATTGTCGACTGGGTGCTGGAAATGATCCCGCAAATGGGCGCGGGCTGGTGCCCTCCCGGGATGCTCGGCATTGGCATTGGCGGCACCGCCGAACGCGCCGTACTGCTCGCCAAGCAAAGTCTGATGGACCCGATCGATATGGGACAGCTCAAAGAACGCGGGCCGCGCAACGATATCGAGGAAATGCGCATCGAGATTTTCGACAAGGTCAACGCGCTCGGCATTGGCGCCCAGGGTCTGGGCGGACTGTCGACGATATTGGACGTCAAGATCAACGACTGGCCCTGCCACGCCGCTGGCAAGCCGGTTGCGATGATCCCCAATTGCGCTGCCACGCGCCACGCCCATTTTACATTGGATGGCAGCGGCCCCGCCTATCTCGAAGCGCCAAAGCTCGAAGAATGGCCGGACGTCAACTGGACGCCCTCATCGGAAGCGAAACGCGTGCATCTCGACCAGCTGGATGCGGCAGAAGTGGCGACCTGGAAACATGGCGACCGCCTGCTGCTCAACGGCAAGATGCTGACCGGCCGCGATGCCGCGCACAAGAAAATCAAGGATATGCTGGAAGCCGGCGAAGAATTGCCAGTCTCGTTCAAGGGGCGCGTTATCTATTATGTCGGCCCCGTCGATCCGGTTGGTGAAGAAGTGGTTGGCCCCGCCGGTCCGACCACCGCTACGCGGATGGACAAGTTTACCGGCATGATGCTTGAACAGGGCCTGCTCGCCATGGTCGGCAAGGCCGAGCGCGGGCTGGATACGGTCGGCTCGATCGAGAAACACAAGAGCGCCTATCTGATGGCGGTCGGCGGCAGCGCCTATCTGGTGTCGCGGGCGATCAAGGGATCGAAGGTAGTCGGCTTCGAAGAGCTCGGCATGGAAGCGATCTACGAATTTGAAGTGCAGGATATGCCGGTAACGGTCGCGGTCGATTCCGAAGGGCAAAGCGTGCACCATCTGGCGCCATTGGTGTGGCAGGAGAAGATCAAGCGGGAGGGACTGCTGGAGGGCGTTTGAACCCGAGGGATTGAAGCGTCGCCCCTGCGCAGGCAGGGGCCTCTACCGGGATCGCGCTGCAGACGAGACACGCCCCTGCCTGCGCAGGGGCGACGGTCTAGCTCTTGCGCGCCACCCGCATTCGGGCCACCCATAGCTGGAGATCTCCAGCTTCATCGCCCTCATGACGCGGCGCATATTTTTCGACGGCACCGTAAACCTCGGCCCAGCGTTCTTCCATGCGCACGACGTTTTCGGGATGGCTGACCAGATAATTCCTGTCCGCAGCTGACTGAATCTTTTGTCCGCCAATGACAATGGCATCCAATTGGCCTATATTGAAGCCATGTATATTTTTGTCATCTTCCTGTGCGGTGTCGCCAATTTCGCGATGCACAAGGCCATGCTCGAGAGCAACCATCCGGTCATGGCCGAAGCGCGTGGCAGTTTCCGGCAAATTCTCGGCCCCCATGGCAGTTATTTTCTCGAGTTCTTCATGCTCGTTGCAGCGATGATTTTTGCCAATATGGGCATGCTGACCGCGGTGATTTTCTATTTCGTCTACACGCTCGCCAATTGCGCGGCGGCCTGGGTACTTTTTTTCCATAAACCGTAAGATTAGAGGGGCTTATTGCCCGGGACAGAAGAAGCTGTTTATCCGACTACGAATGTAGTTTATCGAAAGCCGGTATCGGCTGCAACCAATCGGACATAGCAGCGCCCCATTCGAAACGGATGGCTTTTGGGGGGATTATCTTGAACGACAGAATAAGGGCTTTGACCGGTATTGCCATAGGTGCGATGATTACGTCAGCCCTATTCCCCATGGCAGCACAGGCCCAGACGGCGGACCGGTCCTCCCTGCAGCCACGCACCGAAAGCGGCCGGCAGATATATGATGCGGGTCAATTTTCCCGCTTCAATCCCCGTACTGCGCTGGACATGGTCCGTCAGGTCCCCGGCTTCACCATCGACACAGGAGACAGCGACGAACGCGGCCTCGGGCAGGCCGACGAAAATGTCCTGATCAATGGCGCGCGTATCTCGGGCAAGAATATCGACGCCTTCACATTCCTCGGCCGGATTTCCGCAGCCAATGTCTTGAGGATCGAAATTGTTGACGGAGCGACGCTGAGCATTTCCGGCCTGTCCGGCCAGGTGCTCAATCTCGTCACCAATGTCAGCGAGAAAAGCGGGCTGAGCGGCAATTTCAAATGGGAGCCGCAATGGCGGCGCTCGGGCAATAACTGGCTGGATGGAGAAGCCTCGATCAGCGGCAAGCTGGGCAAAGGCGATTTCACCCTGTCGATCGAAAATGACGCCGCACGCAACGGCGTCGAGGGGCCGGAACAGGTCACCGACCGCTTTGGCAATCTGCTGTTCGAGCGCGACGAGATCGCCCGCTATCGCCAGGACGCACCGAAGCTGAGCGGTTCCTATAGCCGCGCCAGTGCTGGCGGCGCGCTGTTCAATGCCAATGCCGCCTATCAGATTTACCGGGGCCGGGAGTCGGTCGCCACCAACCGGACACAAGTCGGTCAGGCGGATATTTTCGAACTGTATGACAGCCGCGAAAACGAGTGGAATGCCGAATTCAGCACGGATTATGAATTTTCGCTCGGCAGCGGCCGGCTGAAGCTCATCGGCTTGCAGCGGTTCGAGCATAGTCCGGTTACCGACTTTTTCGGACAGACTTTTTCCGACGGTGTCACGCCCGCCCGAGGTAGCCGGTTTGACCGGGTGACCGACGAGGGGGAGTCCATCCTGCGCGCGGAATATGGCTGGAAGACAACGGGCGGAACCGACTGGGGCATCAGCGTCGAAGGCGCCTATAATTTCCTCGACAATGAAGGTGCGCTGGAAGTGCTTGATCCGCAGGGCGTGTATCAGCCGGTCGTGCTCACCAATGCGGATAGCAAAGTGACCGAATATCGCGGTGAGGTCATTGGTTCCTATGGACGGCCCCTGTTGGAGAATCTGAGTCTTCAGGCAACCCTGGGCGGCGAATATAGCAAGATCAGCCAGAGCGGAGCAGCGGGTGAGAGCCGGTCTTTCATCCGGCCGAAAGGATCTGTCTCGCTGGCATGGCGGCCGCAGCCCGATCTCGACATCAGCCTGAAAGTCGAGCGATCGGTGGGTCAGCTGAACTTCTTCGATTTTGTGCAATCGGTCGACGTATCGCAAAATAGTAGCAATGCCGGCAATCCCGGGCTGGTACCGCCGCAAAGCTGGCGAGCGGAACTGGAGGCGACACAGAAGCTGGGACCATGGGGCTCGCTGACCGTCAATATCTATGGCGAGAAGTTCAGCGACATTGTCGATTCAATCCCGATCACGGCGAACACTGAGGCGCGCGGCAATCTCGACAGCGCAACCAGCTATGGTGTGGAAATGGTGACCAGCATATTGTTCGATCCGATCGGCTGGACCGGCGCCAAGCTCGACTTTGAAGGAGAAGTCCGGCGGAGTTCGCTGCGCGATCCGCTCACAGGCATTCACCGGCGGATCAGCGACGACAAGATATACAGCTACGAAGCCACTTTGCGTCATGACATCCCCGGCAGCAATTGGGCCTGGGGAGCGGGTGTTGAAGAATCCCGCTACTCGGATTTTCTGCGGCTGGACCAGATCACCCGCTTCCGCACGGGCGCGCCCTATAGCTGGATATTTGTCGAGCATAAGGACGTGTTCGGGCTTACCGTGCAAGCCAATCTGGGAAATCTGTTCGGTCGCAGCGAGAATTTTACCCGCACGGCCTATGGTGATCTTCTGGGTCAGCCCGGGGGTCTGGATCGCGACTTTATCAGAGGTCGTCGCAACGGTCCGGTCGCCTTTGTCGAGGATCGCAGCCGCGAGTTCGGTCTGATTTACCGTTTGACCGTCAGCGGCAGCTTCTGACGCACCGCGCCGGTGAATTTATAGCCGGATAGACTTTCGGTGCGGGCAGTCCTACATCCGCACCCATGCCACCTGATTATGCCACCCAGGGTCAGATCGACCCGCCGATGATCCCCACGCTCAAGCGTTTCCTGCCCTATCTCTGGCCCAAGGGAGAGCCGGGCCTGCGGCTGCGGATCATCATCGCAGGATTGCTGGTTCTTTGTGCCAAGGCGGCCATTCTCACGATGCCTTTCATCTACAAGGCGGTCATCGATGGCATGTCCGACGATGCACTGGGCACCGAGCTGACAGTTTTGCTCGCGCTTGTAGCGGCTTATGGTCTGGCGCGGTTCGGTCAGGTGATGTTCGACAATTTGCGGAACATTGTTTTTGAAAAGGTCGGCCAGCAGGCAGCCCGCCGCCTCGCCACCAATGTTTTCACCCATCTTCACAGCCTGTCGCTGCGCTTTCATCTCGGTCGTCGCACCGGCGAAGTCACCAAGATCATCGAACGCGGCACCAAGAGCATCGATATCATGCTCTATTTCCTGCTGTTCAATATTGCCCCGACGGTCGTCGAACTGACCGCTGTGCTGATCATCTTCCAGATCAAATTCGGCTTCGGGCTGGTTGCCGCGACCATGGCGATGGTGGCCATCTACATCACCTTCACCCGCAAGGTAACCGACTGGCGCAACGCGTTGCGGGCGAAGATGAACGACATGGACACAAAAGTCATTGGCCGCTCCGTCGATGCGCTGCTCAACTACGAGACGGTCAAATATTTCACCGCCGAACAGCGCGAGGCCGACCGCTATGACAAGGCGATGCGGGACTGGGCCAATGCCGCGGTCAAATCGGAAAACTCGCTGGGCATGCTCAATATCGGCCAGTCGATCATCACCAACCTGACGATGATCGGCGCGATGGCGTTCAGCGTTTACGGCTGGAAACAGGGTGAACTGACGGTGGGTGATCTGGTGCTGGTCAACGCGCTGCTGATGCAGCTTTTCCGCCCGCTCGACCTGCTCGGCATGGTCTATCGCACCATCCGTCAGGGACTGGTCGACATGGACGCTATGTTCAAGCTGATCGACACCGAACAGGAAGTGGTCGACAAGCCGGGCGCGAAGCCGCTGCAGGTTACCGACGGCGCAGTACGGTTTGAAAATGTCGTATTCAACTATGATGACGATCGCCAGATCCTGCACGGCCTCGACTTCGAAGTGCCGCCCGACGGGACGCTGGCCATTGTCGGGCCTTCCGGTGCCGGCAAGTCGACGATCGCGCGGCTGCTGTTCCGCTTCTATGATCCGCAGGCCGGGCGGATATTGATCGACGGTCAGGATATATCCGAAGTCACCCAGCACAGCCTGCGCGGCGCAATCGGTATCGTGCCGCAGGACAGCGTATTGTTCAACGACAGCATCGGCTATAATATCGGCTATGGCCGTGAAGGGGCAACCCAGGCCGAGATCGAGGAAGCCGCGCGCGGAGCAGCGCTGGACAGCTTTATCGCCAAGCTGCCAGACGGTTATGATACGCAGGTCGGTGAACGCGGGCTCAAATTGTCCGGCGGCGAGAAGCAGCGCGTTGCCATTGCCCGCACCTTGCTGAAAAATCCGCCGATCCTGATCCTCGACGAAGCCACTTCGGCGCTCGACAGCCGCACCGAGGATGAAATCCAGGCGACGCTCGCCAAGATATCGGAGCGCCGGACCACCTTGATCATCGCCCATAGGCTTTCGACGATCACCCATGCCGACGAGATCATCGTCCTCAACGAAGGCCGCATTGCCGAACGCGGCAGCCACCGGCAGTTGCTGGTCAAACGCGGACTCTATGCGGACATGTGGAAGCGGCAGGCCGAGGACCAGCGGGAGAAGGTGTGACCATCCGTCCGGATTACAATTTCGGTCAATTTTCGCTTTTGCGGTTTCGCATAGGGCGGTCTCTGGCTAGGAAAGAAGAATGACCGCAGCCCTCCTTCCCCTGCTCAAATCAACCTTTGGCTATAGCAGCTTTCGCGGCATGCAGGACCAGGTGATGGAACGGGTGATGGCGAAGCAGAATGTGCTCGCCGTCATGCCGACCGGCTCCGGCAAGTCGCTCTGCTACCAGTTGCCTGCCATCGCCAACAAAGGCACGACGATCGTGATTTCTCCGCTGATCGCACTGATGCACGATCAGTTGCGCAGCGCCGAAGCGGTTGGAATCAGGGCGGCCACCCTCACCTCTGCCGATGACAATCGCGCCGAGACGATTGCCCGTCTCAAGGCAGGCGAACTGGACCTGCTCTACGCCGCACCGGAACGCGCATCGCAATCGCATTTTCGCGAATTGCTGGAGCAGACCGATATTTCGCTCTTCGCCATTGATGAAGCGCATTGCGTTTCCGAATGGGGGCATGACTTCCGGCCCGATTACCGTTTGCTCCGCCCCCTTCTCGACCATTTTGGCTCTGTGCCGCGGCTAGCACTCACCGCCACTGCCGACGCGCATACACGCGACGATATTTTGGTGCAGCTGGGAATCGAGCAGGATGGTCTGATCCTCGCCGGTTTTGACCGGCCCAATATTCGCTACAGCATGAGCCCGCGCGCCGGACTGGCACGGCAGATTGGCGATCTGGTCGATCGCGTTCCGGGACCGGGTATTGTTTATGCGCAGACCCGGGCTGCAACCGAGAAAATGGCCAGCCAGATCGCCGCCACCGGACGCAGCGCCCGCGCCTATCACGCCGGCCTGCCGCCGGAAGTCCGCCAGCAGAACCAGCATGATTTTGTCGCTTCGGAAGATATGGTGATGGTCGCTACCATCGCCTTCGGCATGGGTATCGACAAGCCGGATGTACGCTTTGTCGCCCACGCCGGATTGCCGAAATCGATCGAAGCTTATTATCAGGAAACCGGACGTGCCGGCCGCGACGGCGACCCGGCCGAAGCGCATATGTTCTGGGGTGCGGAAGATTTCGCCAGGGCAAGGCAGCGGCTCGGCGAAATTGACGAGACTCGGCTTGAGAGCGAGCGGACAAGACTGGCGGCTCTCGGTGGTCTGGTCGAAACACCGGGCTGCCGGCGTGCGGTGCTGCTCCGGCATTTTGGTGAACATCCAGCGGAGCAATGCGGCAATTGCGACAATTGCCTGAACGCCCCGAAAACCCGCAATGTGACCGAGCTGGCACGCAAATTCCTGTCCGCGGTCTATCGCACAGGACAGAGTTTCGGAGTCACCCATCTCGAAGCGGTGCTTACCGGACGGCAGGATGAGAAAATCCTCTCGCGCGGTCATGACCAGCTTTCGGTGTTCGACATTGTCGGAGAAGAGGAAGCCGCTTTGATCAAGCCGGTATCGCGGTCGCTCTTGCTCCGCGATGCGCTGCGCAACACCGAGCATGGCGGCCTGATGTTCGGTCCCGAAGCGCGCAAGATTCTCAAGGGCGAGCAGGAAATCGCGATTGTTGAACCGCCCAAACGGACGTCGCGCAAACGGCGCGGTGCCAGCGCCTCGCCTAACCCGTTTGGCGATCCGTTGTTCGAGGCGCTGCGAGCAAAGCGTATGGAACTTGCCAAGCAATTGGGCGTCCCGCCTTACGTGATCTTCCACGATAGCGTGCTGCGTGATATGACCGGCCTGAAGCCGGGCAGCCTGTCCGCACTCAGTGAGCTTCCCGGTGTCGGCGCGGCGAAACTGGAGAAACATGGGGAAGCTTTTCTGGCCGTCATCCGCGATGTGACCGAAGCAGCATAGGTCGATTTATGAAAATCCTGCCCGCCTTATTGCCCATTGCCTTGATCAGCTGCAGCGCGGCAACCGCAACCGATACACAATTTTCGACAGAGGAGACCCAGAACATGTTCCGGAAAATCAATGACAATATTAGCGTCTCGCCGCAAATCACGCTGGAAGATGTCGCCGCAGCCAAGGCTGAAGGAGTGAGCCTGATCATCAACAACCGCCCCGATGGCGAAGACCCGTCCGCCCCGCAAAGCGCCGATATCGAAGCGGCGGCTCGCGACGCTGGCATGAAATATATCGCGATCCCGATTACCCATAGCGGCTTTTCCGGGCCGCAGGTTGAAGCGATGATCGCCGCACTTGCTGACGGGGACAAGACCCTCGCCTATTGCCGCTCCGGCACACGATCCACATTGCTGTGGGCGCTGGCGCAGGCGAAACAGGGTGTCGAAGCGGATGAAATCTCCCGGCTTGCCGGCAATGCGGGCTATGACATCACCCCGGTACGCGCGATGATTGATGCGCTGACTGCGGGAAGTTGATCGCGGGATATGGACAGCCACTAACATTTGTGTAAGTAGCAGGAGTCATGGAAAACCTGCCATCCCCGACTGACTGGGCCGTCCCGATGTTCGTCATCACGGTCGCCATGGAATGGTTGTGGAGCCGCAAGAATAAGAAGATCCGTTATGAAACCCGGGATGCTCTCACATCCCTGGCCCTTGGCACCGGCAGCGTTGTCGCCGGCATTCTGACCGGCGGTTTTGTTCTGGCGCTCAGCCTGTGGATCTATCAATATCGGCTCCTCGATATCGAGATAAGCTGGCCAAGCGCGCTCTGGATCGTGCCACTGGCCTTCGTGCTGGATGACCTGGCTTATTACTGGTTTCACCGCACAGCGCACCGGGTGAGATGGTTCTGGGCCGCACATGTCATTCATCACAGCAGCCAGCATTATAATCTCACCACGGCGCTGCGTCAGACCTGGACCGGCTTTTTTGCGCTCAGCTTCCTGTTCCGCATGCCGCTGTTTCTGATCGGTTTTCCGCCAGCGCTGATCTTTTTCCTCGCGGGACTGAACCTGGTCTATCAATATTGGATCCACACCGAGGCGATTGACCGGATGCCGCGCTGGTTCGAAGCGGTGATGAACACGCCGTCGCATCACCGCGTCCATCATGCGACCAATCCGCGCTATCTCGACCGCAATTATGCCGGTGTTTTCATCATCTGGGACAAGATGTTCGGCACCTATGAACCGGAGACCGATGCCGAAAAAATCCAATATGGCATCGTCAAGAATCTCGACAGCTTCAATCTGCTGTGGGCCGCCTTTCATGAATGGATCGGCATTGCAAAGGATTTGTGGAGCGCTCCGTGGCGCTACAAAATCAACTATTTGATAAAACCGCCCGGGTGGAGCCATGATGGCTCCAGAGAAAGCAGCGAAGCCATAAAGGCGCGCTGGGCAGAACAGGAGAGAGTTACATGGCAGAATTTGACTACATCGTCATCGGCGGCGGTTCCGCCGGCAGTGCCGTCGCGGGACGGCTGAGCGAAGATGGCAAGCGCACAGTTTGCCTGATCGAAGCGGGCGGACGCAATAATAATTTCCTTGTAAAAACGCCGGGAATGCTGCCGTTTCTACCGAAAGGCACCAACTGGAAGTTCGATACGGTTCCGCAAAAGGGTCTCAACGGCCGCACCGGCTATCAGCCGCGCGGACGCGGGCTCGGCGGATCAAGCGCGATCAACGCGATGATCTATATCCGCGGCAATAAATGGGATTATGACAATTGGGCGGCCCAAGGCTGTGCCGGCTGGTCCTATGACGATGTCCTGCCCTATTTCAAGAAATCCGAAAGCAATGAACGCGGCGGCGACGCTTATCATGGCGGCGACGGGCCGCTTTCGGTGTCCGACCAGAAATGGCCGAATCCGGGCAGCGTCGCCTTTGTCGAAGCGGCGCGGAATCTGCAGATCCCCATTCTCGATGATTTCAATGGCGAGAAACAGGAAGGCATGGGCATTTATCAGGTCACGCAAAAAGGCGGCGAACGCTGGACTGCGGCGCGTGCCTATGTCGACCCCGCTCGCTCTCGCTCCAATCTGACAATCAAGACCAAATCGCTGGTCGAGAAGCTGACGATCAAAGACGGGCGGGTTACCGGCGTCCAGATCAAACGCGGTTCGGGCAGCGAAACGATCAACGCGCGTGCGGCTGTCGTGCTGTCTGCCGGTGCCTTTGGATCGCCGCATATCCTGCAATTGTCCGGCATTGGTCCGGCTGCGCATCTGAAAGACAAGGGTGTCGATGTCGTTGTCGACAAGCCCGAAGTCGGAGCCAATCTGAAGGATCATATCGATTTTGTCTCCGGCTACCAGACCGAGTCCAAAGAGCTGGTCGGCGATTCGCTTGCCGGCACCGTGCGCATGGCAAAGGCTATCTTCCAGCACCGTTTCAAGCGGACCGGCATCATGACCACGCCTTATGCCGAAGCCGGTGGCTTCTGGAGCAGCGGTCCGGATGTCCCTGCCCCCGATATCCAGTATCATTTCGTTCCGGCGATGCTCGAAGATCACGGACGCGAGCCGGTCAAGGGTCATGGCTTCAGCTGTCACGCCTGTGTGCTGCGCCCGCATAGCAAGGGCACGGTCCGGCTGAACGATCAGGATCCGGAGTCCCAGCCGGCCATTGATCCGAATTTTCTCGATGATGACCGGGATATCGACACGCTGCGCAAGGGTGTCCGGCACATGAAACGGATATTGGAAACACCGCCGCTGACCGAATTCTCACCAACCGACAGGCATCCGATAGACATCAACAATGATGCGGCGCTGGACAAGCTGATCCGCGACCGCGCCGATACCGTCTATCACCCGGTCGGCACCTGCCGGATGGGCGGAGATGATGAAGCGGTGGTCGATGCACGGCTGAAATTCCGCGGACTGGAAGGCCTTTATATCGCCGATGCCTCGATCATGCCGGAAATCATCAGCGGTAACACCAATGCGCCGAGCATCATGATCGGTGAGCGGGCGGCGGAGTTCATCAAGGCCGATCTGGCCGGCTAACGGGTTTCGCTGCCGACTGGTCGATTCGCCTAGAATCTCTCGATCGACAGGGAAATCAGGATGATGAGACAAACGAACAGGGTCAGACCTGTCGTCACAAGGAGGACGTGTCTCGGCGAGACACGCTCCTTGGACCATTTGGCTGGGCGACCGGCAAGCGGCATTTTCCCCGAGGCCAGCGACAGCAGGATTGCGACCGCGAGAGTCACAAGCAGCCCGATAAGATTCCACCACATCCAGAAAAGGCCGGGCTGGAACTGCCAGAAATAGAGGTTGAGGGCGACCCCGGTCAGAAAGCCGATATTGCTGCTCAGGACGGTCCTGCGCCGCCAAAGGATGGCGATCAGGAACACGCCCAGGACCGGGCCGTAGAGCGCAGAACCAACCTTGTTGATCGCTTCGATGACCGTGGCAGAAATATCGCCCGAATAGATCGAGAAATAGAGGATCAGCCCGCCCCAAAGCAGCGCCAGCAGGCGCGCCAGCCTGATTTCCTGACGGGAATTGCCAAGCTGCAGGCCAAAGCCCTTCATATCCGCGATCGTCACCGCCGACAGCGAATTCACCGCCGAGCTCAGCGTTGACATCGCCGCCGACATGATCGCAACCAGCAACAGGCCGATGATGCCATGGGGCAGAAATTCGAGAATGAAAAAGGGCATCAGATAGTCCGGACGATCATCCGGAATGAGCGCCAGAAAGGCACTGTCCCCTGATGCAATCACGCCCACCGCCAGGCCGGTGATGCAATAGAGAAGCGTCACGGGAAAACGCAGCAAGGCGTTCGCCGTGAGCAATTTGCGAACATCCCCGAGACTTTTGGCCGAGAGCGACCGCTGGGCCTGGGTCTGGTCGCAGGCATAATAGGAGACATAGAGTACGAAGCCGCCAAACAGCATCGGTAACAAGGCAAATTCGTCGGTCACAAGCCCCGCATAGGTCCAGTCCACTACCCGCAACCGCTCCGGATCTATGCGCGCCCAGAATATATCGAAGCCGCCGATGAACGTGATCGCATAGGCCAGACAGACCAGCAGTCCGAAGACGATCAGCACCATCTGGATCGCGTCGGCGTAGACCACCGCCCGGATGCCGCCGAGAAAGGAATAGACGATGGTGATTATGCTGATCGCCAGGATCGACTGGAGGAATGGAACGCCCAGAACCGCCTCGATGATGATACCGGTCGTATAGACCATGATGCCGGTACCAAAGGCGCGGACGATCTGGAACGAGATACTGATCAGGAAGCGGGTCGACCGGCCGATCCGCTGTTCCAGAAAATCAAATATGCTGATCACACCGGAACGATAGAGTGGTGGCATGATCACGAACATCACCAGCAACATTGCCAGAGGTAACGCAAATTCAAAGGTCAGCCATTTCAGCCCGCCGCCTTCCCGCAAGCCGACAAAGGCCGGTGCGGATATGAAGCTGATCGCCGATAATTGGGTGGCCATGGCCGACAAACCGAGGGGAAACCAGCCGATCCCCTTGTTACCAAGGAAATAGTCGCCCTCGTCATTCTGCTTGCTCAGGAACAGTCCGAACATCAGCATCGCTGCGAGATAGCCAATCACCACTATATAGTCGAAGCTGTTCATATGTTCAGTTCAAGACCTGTGGCGTTTCATCAGTGATAAAAAAATGGCCGGGATGTTTTCACATCACCGGCCATAAAGTTATTTGTTCGCAGGAGGAACAATGTGAGGCGCCGACCGGTTTTGGGAGGAGAAGGCCGGCGCCAAACTGGTTAGCCTTTGGCAAATTCCGGGTAGGCTTCGACACCCACTTCGGCGATATCCATTCCGAGCATTTCCTGCTCTTCAGTCGGACGAACACCGATGGTGTATTTCAGCGCAAACCAGACGATTGAGCTCATGACCATCACGAACACGCCAGTAGCGACAACACCGGTCAACTGCGCCGTGAACGGCACTTCGGTGTTGGAGAAAGGAACGATCAACGTGCCCCAGATGCCGGCCAGAAGGTGAACCGGAATGGCGCCTACGACGTCATCAATCTTGAGCTTGTCGAGCATCGGAACTGCGAAGACAACAATCGCGCCGCCGATACCACCGATAAGCAACGCTTGTGGTACCGATGGGGTCAATGGCTCTGCCGTGATCGAAACCAGACCAGCCAGTGCACCGTTGAGCGCCATCGTAACGTCGATCTTCTTGTACAGTAGCTGTGTCAGGATGATCGCAACCACAACACCGCCAGCCGCAGCCATATTGGTGTTCACAAAGATCTTGGAAACATCGCTGATATCGCTGATCGTGCCCATTGCGAGCTGCGATGCGCCGTTGAAACCGAACCAGCCGAGCCACAAGATGAACGTACCCAGAGTTGCGAGCGGAATGCTCGAACCTGGCATTACGGTAACCTTGCCATTAACATAGCGTCCGAGACGGGGGCCAATGATCAAGGCACCAGCCAAAGCCGCCCAGCCACCAGTCGAGTGGACCAATGTGGAACCGGCAAAGTCACTGAAGCCCATTGCGTCGAGCCAGCCTGCGCCCCATTCCCAGCTGACGATCACGGGATAGATGAACCCGGTCAGCACGAAAACGAAGATGAAGAACGGAATGACTTTCACCCGCTCTGCAACCGTGCCTGAAACAATCGAGGCTGTGGTTGCACAGAAGACCATCTGGAAGAACCAGTCGGAAGCCACCGAATAACCGGTGTCAACATCCGCCTCGCCGACGCCCTGCATGGCATAAGGGAAGTCAGCGATACCGAAATAGCCTCCTTCGAAACCAGGATAGGCAATCGAGTAGCCGATGAACCAGAACATGATACCGGCGATCGAGTATAGTCCGATGTTTTTCAGACATTGCATCGACACGTTCTTGGAACGCACAAGGCCGGCTTCCAGCATAGCAAAGCCTGCCGCCATCCACATGACCAGGAACCCGCCAAGCAGGAACAACAAGGTGTTTAGAATATAGGCTGTATTTGCGCTGGGGTCGGCCACTTCAGCCACCTCCTGCGCAAGCGCGGGAGCGGCGGTCGCCATCATCGCCAGCCCTGCGGAAATTGTTAAGAATTTTTTCATTATCATGCTTCCCCGATTAAATTGCTGTGTCGCCGGTTTCGCCGGTGCGGATGCGGACGGCGTCTTCGAGACCGAGCGTGAAGATCTTGCCGTCACCAATCGATTCCGTCCCTGCGGCAGTCTGGATCGCCTCGACCGCCTGGGCCGCGACAGCGCTGCTGCAAGCGACCTCGATTTTCAGCTTCGGAACCATGTTGGTGGTATATTCCGCGCCGCGATAGACTTCCGTCTGGCCCTTTTGCCGACCGAAGCCTTTGACTTCGGTTACGGTCATGCCGGTAACACCGACACCGGTCAGCGCTTCACGAACATCGTCAAGCTTGAACGGTTTGATTATGGCTATGATAAATTTCATTACGCCCCCTATTGTTGTTGCGGGGGATTCTTAGCAAAGCCCGTGCCAGAATCGGAAGGCTTTGGATTCAAACGATTTTCATGAAATTGAGACTCTTAAGGAAGAGTAAATATTGTGCATTGCAGCACAAGTGCACAAATTTTAAGCAGACTGCTCGGCCAGTTTCGCCATTATCGCAGGAATGACCTTTTCGGTCTCGCGCCGGCCGATATCGATCAGTTCGTCGGCGCGGAAGAAATTCTGGATATCGATATGGCCGACCGGCGGCGACATCGCGAAATCGGGCGGATCGAGCGCCAGCGAATAGCGACCAAGGTTGCGTAGCGACAGTCCGACCGACGCCTTGATGATCGCAATGCTATTGGGTTCCTTGGCGCTGTTCTCCGTAATACCTGCGGCGATCGAGCGATTGATGAAATCATCCTGCAGGTTGACCGACAGGCACAGGGCTTCGGGCGCGAGCGCCCGCACCGGGGAAACCGGAACCGGCAAGGCAGCGCCGCCGTCGACGAGCAGGCGGCCTTCATGTTCGACCGGCTTGAAAATGCCGGGCAGCGACATGGAGGCCCGGACCGCCGGCACCAGCTTGCCGGATTTCATCACAATGGTATCGCCGGTGCGCAGATCGGCAGCAACCGCCGCGACCGGAAAGGGCAAATCCTTGAAGTCGAGATGGCCGAGTTCGGTCTCCAGCTCTTTCTCGATATTGCGCGCGCCCATGACCGCGCCGCGCTTGAAATAGGGGTCCATGAAGCGGAGCATATTGCGGAAATTGACGTTGCGGGCCATGTCTTCGAGATAATCGAGCTTGCCCACGGCATAGCTCGCGCCGATAATGGCGCCCATCGAGGTGCCGGCAATGGCGGCGATTTCCAGCGGGCTATCGTCGATCGCCCGCAGCACGCCGATATGGGTCCAGCCGAGACCGGCTCCACCGCCCAGCGCGAGGGAAATTTTTCCGGCACCGGTCATAATGACACATCCTCCGCCAATATCGCTTTCGCTTCGGCCAGATCCTCTGCCAGCACCATCACCCGGGCGGGCAAAGCGATGCCGGCGCCCTCGACAATATTGACATTGCTGTCGAAACAGACCGCGCCGATGCCGGCAGCTTCCAGCCGTCCGCGGATGATCTCCGCTTCGACGCCGTGCATGTGCCGGGACAGTTCAACCAGACTCATGATCTATGGCTCGCCAAAATAGCGGTCCGTCGCGCGCGTCGGCAGGCCGTCGATACTTTTCACCCGGTCGGCGGACTTGGCCACCCAGGCCTCCGGATCGGCCTGGCGGTGATATTTGACCAGAGTTTCTCGCTCGGCCTTCATATCCATCTGCGGCACGCCCCAGCCGCAGCTGGTCTGTATGCTATCGATCGTTATATCAAAAATCTGGCGGGTGCCGGGCAGAATGTCGAAATGCGCGGCCAGTTCGTCCCAGCCGTCATCCTGCGGCAGCACCGGCTTTCCACTGCAATAGAGCCGCATGATCAGCGCCGGGTTAGCAAAATTGTTGAACATGAGAGTGATACGGCCGTCGGCGACCAGATGGGCGTGAGTTTCATTGCCCGACCCGCCCAGATCAAGATAGGCAACGCGGTTAGGCCCAAGCACCCGGAACGCGTCATAGCCCTTGGGCGACAGATTGATCCGGCCGTCCGCCGCAGCAGTCGCGACGAAGAACATCGGCTGCTTGGCGATGAATGCGATATGATCATCATTCAGCGCATCAAAAAATTCCGCCATATTCCGCCCTTCTCAGTAAAATGGTCCGCCAAACAGAAGCTTCCAGACCGCAACCAACAGCCAGTGGATCACTATCACAGGCCACAGGGACTGCGAAACGATCCGGATATGGGTCAATACTATGCCGAGGATGAACGTAGCAAATAGAAACGAGGGCTGCAGGAATATTGCCGACCATGGCGGGCCAATGGTCAGTGCTTGCACCGGATGCCAGAGCACGAACAGGCCGATCGAAAGCCAGTTGCCCCAGCGTTGCGAGACGGTTGCGAACCAGGACAGCAGCACGCCGCGAAAGACCAGCTCTTCAACAAGGGCGGGAACGACGAACAGGATGGCTGCGGCGACCAGCGAAGACGGGAGATCGGTTACGGGATCGAAGCGGAGCCAGCCGCCCAGAAACCCTGACAATGCGATCAATGCGGCGGCCGGGAGCGCAATACCCAGAGCGGCTTTCCAGCGACCGGCGGCGGGCCAGACTTGCAACGCGCGCCAGGTCTGCTTGACGGCGGCGACCGGCACCGCGGCTACCAACTCGCCCCGGCGTCGATGGCGGCCTGTTCCCCGTCCCGGGTTTGCCGTCCGAGAACGGCGTTGCGATGCGGAAAGCGACCGAATTTCGCGATCACGTCGCGATGCTCATTGGCGAATTTCTGATTGCTGCCGAGTTTGGTGAACAGGGTGACGGACCTGTTTTGCAGCTGGATATCTTCCGCATGCATGAACGGCATATAGAGGAAAGCGCGCTGATCCTCGGGCAATTGCGCGTCGAGTTCCAGATCCACCGCCTTTTCGGCAATCTGCTGCGCCAGATGATCGGTGGAAAAAGCGTCGGCGCTGTCACGGAACATATTGCGCGGGAACTGGTCGAACAGGATGACGGCGGCCAGCGCGGTTTCGGGCGCAGTCAGGAAATCGTCGGCGGTTTTCGATTTCTGCTCTTCCCAGAGTTCGAGGAACCGCTCCCTGATCTGATCATCGGTGGCATCGCTCTTGGCCCACCAGTCCCTGGGGTCAAGCTCCTGAAACCAGAAGGACAATATCTCGGCAGGCCAGTTCATCGGGATGAGCTCGAATTCATCATGCCGGTTCCAGGCTTACGCCGTCCCCCCGACGGTCAGACCTTCCACCAGCAGGGTCGGCTGGCCGACGCCGGCCGGCACCGACTGCCCGCCCTTGCCGCACATGCCGACGCCTTCGTCAAGCGCCATGTCATTGCCGATACCGGCGACCTTGGTCAGCACGGTCGGGCCGTCACCAATCAGCGTTGCGCCCTTGATCGGAGCGCCCAGCTTGCCGTTCTCGATCTTGTACGCCTCGGTGCAGGAGAAAACGAATTTGCCGGAGACAATATCGACCTGCCCGCCACCGAAGCTTTTGGCGTAGATGCCGTTCTTCACCCGGCTCATCAGCTCGTCCGGATCATCATTGCCACCTCGCATAAACGTGTTGGTCATCCGCGGCATCGGTGCATGGGCATAGCTTTCGCGGCGGCCGTTGCCGGTTGCCGGAACGCCCATCAGCCGGGCGTTCAGCCGGTCCTGCATATAGCATTTCAATATGCCATCCTCGATCAGGATATTTTCCTGCGTCGGCGTGCCCTCGTCATCGATGCTCAGCGAACCGCGCCGCTCCCGGATCGAACCATCGTCAACCACGGTGACGCCGGGCGCAGCGACGCGCTGCCCGATCTTGCCGGAAAAGGCACTGGTACCCTTGCGATTGAAATCGCCTTCGAGGCCATGGCCGATCGCTTCGTGGAGAATGATGCCGGGCCAGCCGGGGCCGAGCAGGACGGTCTGTTCGCCTGCTGGCGCATCCACGCTCTCGAGATTGACCAGCGCCTGCGCCAGAGCCTCGTCGACAGCGCGGTTCCAGCGCGCTTCATCGAACAGTTCGTCATAGAGATAACGCCCGCCCATGCCGAAGCTGCCGCTTTCACGCCGGCCGTTTTGTTCTGCGACAATCGATACATTGAGCCGCACCAGAGGGCGAACGTCGGTGGCGACAAAGCCGTCAGGACGAACGATTTCGACAACACTCCAGCTGCCGGACAGTCCGACGGAAACCTGGGCAACGCGGGGATCGCGCGCGCGCGCTGCGGCATCAATCTGCTGGCAAAGCGCGACTTTCTTGGCGAACGGAATCGCTTCCAGCGGATTGGCTTCGCCATATAGATGCCGGTTGTTGCCGCGCGGGGGCGGGGCTTTCTCGCCCTTTGCCGGGTCGAGCAATTTCAGGGTCTGGGCAGCGCGCTTGATCGCCGCCTCGCTGGTTTCGTTGCTGAAGGAAAAACCGGTCATCTCGCCCGACACACCGCGCAGGCCAAAGCCGCTGTCGGTGCTATAGTCGGCGGTCTTCAGACGACCATCGTCAAAGCCGAAACTCTCCACCGCGCTATATTGCAGATAAAGTTCGCCATCGTCGCAAGCGGAAAGGCTGTCGGCAACAAGCGCTTTGGCGCGCTCCGGGTCGAGGCCATCGGGACGATATAGAAACGAGCGGGGATCAAGGTTTTTTGTCATCCCCTATATATAGAAATATAATGGGGACCTTGCACCCCCTATGTCGGATTATTCTTCGGGCAGCGCCGGAGAGATGTCCGCGGGACCGCCGGTAAGAACGAATCGCCGGTCACAATAGCCGCAATCGACATAGCCTTTTTCGTCGATTTCCAACCAGACTCGAGGATGGCCCAAGGCGGCGCCGCCCGCAATATCGGTCGATCCGTCACAGGATACGCGTTTCTTGGAAGTTTTGACGATTTCGGGAGTTTCGATCATCCCGGTGAATTAGCAACAGATTTGCGGGGGCGCAATATTTTCTGACGCCCGCCAATCGCTACCCGATATGATCGCGCGATATCATTGGCCGATATCATTGCCCGATATCACTGATAGTCGACGGTCATGATGAAGGACCCGCTATAGGCCCCTGTCTGCTGGTTGCCATTGAAGCGCAGCCGCCCGCCAACCGTCAGATCATAAATGCCCAGCGTTCCCAGCAAACCGCGTACAAAGGTGCTGAAATCCCGGTTTCCGTTGCCGATCGACAGGCGATCAATCCGCATCTGGTCGGTGCCGTTTGTGTGGGTCACGAACAAGGATCCGGGAATCGATATTTCGACAATTTGATTCGGCCCGCCGTAAATTATGAAATTCGCCGAAGTGGCCACTCCGCCTGCACGGATGGCGCCGCCGGTCATCGATATATCACCGTTGCGGGGATCAATCGACATCGTGCCACTGCCGTTGCCGGGAATGATGTTGCCATATTGCAGATCCCGGGTCTTGACCACGGAAAGCGGACCAATGGTCACAGCTCTGGCGTCAGTATCGGTAGCTTGGGCGAAGGCAGCCGGCGCACCTGTCAAAACGACGAGCACGACAAAAAGGCCACCAATCAGGCGTGGTAAGATTTGTTCTCTGGTCATCACAAAATCTGTCCTATATCGGTTGTTAACTGTCTTATATCGATATTTGTAATTTTACCTTTACCCGCATGGTTAAATTCACGGTAACCTTTGAAAATAACGATACAAGATATTGATATTTATCGGTAATGCCGGATTTTCGAGCACCGGCAATGCTATTGTTGTCGGGATGGTTGCCAGCCGTAGGTCGCTGGAAGTCGGCGGCAACATCTAATCCCTTCACACGGGCGCCCGGAATGTCGACGGCCCACTGGATGTTCATTGTCCCACATTCCCGGCGGCCTAGCCGAGAGGCGTGAAGCAAATGGGTCGGCAATACGGTTAATATTGCTATTACATAATTGGTACCGGCCTACATCGCAGTCGCACAATAGCAATTGTCCGGGGTCTGCCCCAGGCTCGGGCAAGTGTTGTTCCCCTCGCTATGAGGCCTCTGCCAAAGCCTTTGATTATGGGAATTAATATGGGTATGCCGCCCGAATGACTGATGCAGCGATCTCCATTAAAAACCTCTCCAAAACCTACGCCGGCGGCAAACAGGCACTCGACGACGTCAGTTTCGACGTGCCGCGCGGCTCGATCTTCGGGCTTCTCGGGCCCAATGGTGCTGGCAAGTCGACGCTGATCAACATTCTTTCCGGTATGGTCCGCAAGACCGGTGGCAATGCCAGCATCTGGGGCTTCGATATCGACGACAGCCCGCGCAACGCCAAGGCCTCGATCGGGATCGTACCGCAGGAAATCATTTTCGATCCCTTCTTCACACCGTCGGAAGCGCTGGAAGTGCAAGCCGGGCTCTACGGCGTCCCGAAAGCAAAACGCCGGACGATGGAATTGCTGCGCGCGGTGCATCTGGAGGACAAGGCCGATGCCTATGCCCGGACCTTGTCCGGCGGCATGAAGCGGCGGCTGCTGGTCGCCAAGGCGATGGTCCATTCGCCGCCGATTCTGGTGCTTGACGAGCCGACCGCGGGTGTCGATATCGACCTGCGGCAACAGCTATGGGAATATGTCGTCGATCTCAACAAAGCCGGTGTGACCATCGTACTGACGACCCATTATCTCGAAGAAGCGGAAAATCTCTGCGATCGCATCGCGATTATCAATCACGGCAAGCTGATCGCCAACAAACCGACACCGGAACTGGTCGATATGGCCCGGGAAAAGCTGGTCGAGCTGACGCTCGACCGCGACATCAGCGAGGCCCAGGATGCGGTTTCCTTTGCCAATACATTGTTCGAAAAAGCCGAGATAATCGGCCCGCGCACAGTGGCCGTCACCTATAACAAGGACCGGACCAACGCTGGCGGCGTGATGGCGGCGATACAGGAACGTGGATTCGCGATCGTCGACGTCACCACCAAAGAAGCGGATCTCGAGGATGTGTTTCTCAATCTGACCCGCGCCAAAGCTGCGTGACTATGATGCGCGCGCTCGTGACCGCCAATGGTGAACCAGTCGAACCACGGCATCCAGCGGAGAGCGGTCCTTCGACGGGCTCAGGACGAACGGAATTTCAAATTGGACCATGACGTTATCATTGTCGGATCCGGCGCAGCCGGACTGAGTGCAGCCATCACGCTGGCCCGCACCCACAAGGTGCTGGTGCTGGCCAAGGGTGAACTGACCGGCGGCTCTACGGCCTGGGCTCAGGGCGGGATTGCCGCCGTGCTCGATGCGGGCGATACGTTTGAAAACCATATCAACGATACGATGATCGCCGGTGCCGGCCTCAACCGCCGCGAGACCGTTGAATTTGTAGTCGAAAATGCACCAGCCGCGATTGAACGGCTGGAAGATATGGGCGTGCCCTTCAACAAGGAAGCGGAAGTCCTCCACCTCACCCGTGAAGGCGGACACAGCCATAGGCGTATCGTCCATGTCGACGATGCAACCGGCTGGGCTGTACAGGAAGCCTTGCAGAATACCGCTGCAGCACACCCGAATATCACGCTACGGCCACATATGGTGGCGATTGACCTGATCGTCGACCGCCATGCGGAGACCCCGACCGGCGCCAGGAACGTCTGGGGCGTTTACGCGCTCAACAATGAAAACGGCCATGTCGAGACGCTGACCTCGCGCGCGACAATCATGGCGAGCGGCGGCGCCGGACGGACCTATCTTTTCTCCACCGCACCGCGCGGCGCAACCGGCGATGGCATCGCCATGGCCTGGCGGGCTGGCGCGCGGGTTTCCAATATGGAAATGATGCAGTTCCACCCGACTTGCCTTTATAATCTCGAGGTCAAGAATTTCCTGATCACCGAAGCGGTCCGCGGCGAAGGCGGGCATCTGAAACTGCCGGACGACGCAGGCGATGAAGCCGGCGAGCGTTTCATGCAGCGCTTTGACCCCGAACGCATGGAACTGGCCCCACGCGATATTGTTGCGCGCGCCAATGACCACGAAATCAAGCGGCTCGGGCTGGACTATGTCCATCTCGACATCTCCCACCGCGACCCGGAATTCGTCAAAGGCCATTTCCCGAATATCTATGACAAGCTGCTTGGGCTAGGCATCGACATGACCAAGGGACCAATCCCGGTTGTGCCTGCGCAACATTATACCTGCGGCGGAATATTGATCGATCTCGCTGGCCGCACCGACTTGCCGGGACTTTATGCAGCCGGCGAATCCAGCGAGAGTGGCCTGCACGGCGCCAACCGGCTGGCATCGAACAGCCTGCTCGAATGTTTCGTCTTCGGCGACGCTGCGGCGCGCGATATCGCCGAACACTGGGATGAGCTCCCTGCCCCGCCCGCCATCCGGCCCTGGGACGAAAGCCGAGTCACCGACAGCGACGAAGAAGTGGTGATCAAGCAAACCTGGACCGAAATCCGGCGCTTCATGTGGAATTATGTCGGCATCGTCCGCACCACCAAAAGGCTCGAACGCGCCCAGAACCGCATCAACCTCCTGCGCGGTGAAGTCGAAGAATATTACGGCAATTTCCGCGTCACCCAGGATCTGATCGAGCTGCGCAACCTGATCGAGGTCGCGGACCTGATCGTGAAGTCAGCGCTGGCGCGAAAGGAAAGCCGGGGACTGCATTATATTACCGATTATCCGGATCTGTTGCCGGAGGCGGTGGATACGGTTTTGGAGCCTTAAGAGGACCATCTCGCTGATATTCGCATATGTTGCGATGCACTTCGCCTCGGAAACAGAAGCGCTAGCTTGAAATCGATGACGCGTTGTTCAATGCCGTAAAGCTCAAGCCGTCAATCCAATTCGTTGATGATCAATTCCATCGCGGCGACGACCGTGGCAATTGTCTTTTCGCCCAGCAGCGCATCAACCTGTATGCTGGCTTGATCACCGGCTGCGCTTGCTCTTTCCACGGTCTCCGTACCGGATTTGGTCAGCTTTAACAGCCATGCCCGGCCATCCTGATCATCCCGCACCCGTTCGACCAGATCGAGATCAATCAGCCGACGCATCATCGCGGTGATCGCGCTATCATTCAGACCAAGCCTTTTTGCCAACAAAGTCTGGGTGGATGCTTCTTCGGAAGCGATTAACGCCAGAGCCGACATTTGAGCTGTCGTAACGCCTGCGACGTCGAGCAACTGGCGATCAGAAATTTTCTTGAGCGCGTGGGCGGCTAGCTGGAGCCGCGAGTAGAATCTCTGATTTCTTGCCGACATGCCCTCTTATTACCGCATCACTGGATAATTGCGAACGATTTATAAGTTCAATAGTGAATTATAATCGCTCACCAAGCTGGCACATCAGAAACGCTTCCCCCCTATTATCAGCGCCTGTATCGTGATATTGTCATCTGCAATGGTTGTGATATAGTTTAATACTGAAATAAAAAACGACTCGCGTTTTCACCTTCGTCAATTCGGATGTGACCGCCCAGACAGACTAGAAAAGGAACGATAATGACCCATGATCCCAATGATTCAGAAATGAATGACCTGAGAATGTCAGACAGCGGCCGGATATTATATGACAAGGTGAAACGCTTTGTGGCCGAAGAAGTAGATCCGATAACCGAACAATTTTACGCCATGGGCGAAAATCGCGAAGAACGCTGGAGCTACGCGCCCGGGCAGCTGGAATTGTTGGAAGGCGTGAAAGACAAGGCCCGCGCACAAGGGCTCTGGAATTTCTTCCTGCCCGACGCAGAATCGGGCGAAGGCCTTAAGAACCTCGACTATGCTTTTATTGCCGGCATCCTGGGCCAAAACTCGTTGGCATCCGAATGTATGAACTGCAGCGCGCCCGATACCGGCAATATGGAAGTGCTCGAACGCGTCGGCACAACCGCACAAAAGCAGGAATGGCTCGTCCCCCTGCTCGAAGGAAAAATCCGCTCTGCTTTCGCAATGACCGAACCAGGGCATCCTTCGTCCGATGCACGGAATATTCGCACCGAAGCTGTTCTTGAAAAAGGCGAGTGGGTGATCAACGGAGAGAAATTCTACATTTCCGGCGCTGGCGATCCACGTTGTAAAGTCATGATCACTATGGTCCTGACCAACCCGGATGGCGCATCGCACTCGCAACAATCACAAATTCTGGTGCCAATTGATACGCCGGGCGTTGAGATCATCGGGCCGATGCATGTCTTTGGCGAGGACGACGCGCCGCATGGCCATATGCATATCAAGTTCAACAATGTCCGGGTGCCCGAAGAGAATATGCTGCTCGGCGAAGGCCGCGGCTTTGAAATCTCTCAGTTGCGCCTCGGCCCCGGACGCATCCACCACTGCATGCGTAGCGTTGGCGTCGCAGAACGGGCTTTGGACCTGATGGTCCATCGCGGCGGAAGCCGGGAAGCCTTTGGCCAGCCTCTGGCTTTGCTCGGCAAAAACCTGGAAGTTATTTCACGCGCCCGCATCGATATCGAAGCAATGCGTCTGATGGTTCTGAAAGCCGCCAAGGCAATGGATGTCATGGGCAACAAGCAAGCTCGTGTCTGGGTTTCCATGGTCAAAGCCTATGTTCCCGAAATTACATGCCGGATCATCGATGAGGCGATCCAGATCCACGGTGCAGCCGGTGTATCACAATGGACACCGCTTTCCCGTATGTATGCCAACCAGAGAACATTGCGCCTCGCTGATGGTCCGGATGAAGTCCACCATATGGTCGTCGGCCGCAACGAGATGGGCAATGCAGGCTACAAGCCACAGCGTTAAGTTCATCACCACATGATACAAGAAAGGCCGGACATGATGTCCGGCCTTTCTGACGTCTGGATGATTGATTCCCTGATCCTAGCGGACCGCCGTCCCGACCATCTTGTCACTCGTCTTGTGCTTCTCCAGATCTGCCGGATCGAACCAAACCGGCTTCAGCTTCTTATCGACAAACAGCTGCATCTGGTCGGTGTAATGCGGTGAATCCGGACGCGTCGTAGCAGCGCCGAACGGCTGGATCGAGCGGGAGTGGACCTTGCCGTCCTTCGGCCATTCGATGAACATGATGTAGCTGTCGCCATGGCGCACAGACAGCCGTCCATCATCCTCGACATCCCAGAGAGTCGAGGCGCGGATCGTGTCATTGCCGCCGTCAACCGGCAGATCGACATTGCCCTGCCGCATCCGCAGTACATCCATCATCGGCGGATCGATCTTGCCGAAATATTTCGTCAGATGATCGACCGTGTCTTCCAGTATCAGTCGCGGGTCGGGCATTGTGCCACGGTTATAATGCGATTTGTTGGCCGGGCGCAGTATCATCAATGCGAGCGCGTCGGCAGCACCTCTGCCATCGAGATTCCAGTCCCACTGGGCTAGCAGCTGTTGTGCCTTGAGCAGCTTCGCACTGTCCTTCAGATCGAGCGCGGCAATCCTGTCCAGCCAGTCTTTCGCATAGCCCGCTTTTTCGTAGCCGGTGTCATATTTGATGGCCCATAATTCGGCGTCGGTGATCTTGCCATCATCATTGGCCTTTTCCAGCAACGCGATCGACCGGCGCGAACGGTTGGTCTGGTCATCCTCGACGCCGAGCAGCGGCGAGAAATTGTCGGGTTTGAGTTCATCCTCCGGACCCGCCGCAATATAAGGCGTGTTGTTAGCGTTCATGACGTAACCCGATGCCGGATTGACCAGCGCGGGCACGCGGGTGAACGGCAGGGTTTTCTGCCACAGCGCCTTTGAACTGTCTCCGGGCAGCACCCCGCGCCAGTCATAGCCTTCGGGCCGGTCGGGGAACATCGCGTTATAGTACATCCCGATATTGCCCTCGGCATCGGCATAGATGAAATTGGTTGCCGGAACGCCCTGCCCCGCCATCGCCGCCTGCCATTCATCGAAATTCGTCGCCTTGTTGATCCGGTAATATTGGGTCAGCATGTCGAGCTCGTCGATCCCGGCATAGCGGAGCGCATAGGCGCCGCCGTCGTTCATGATCACCGGCCCGTGGATCGAGCGATAGGCGATCTGTGGATAGGGAATGACAAACGGACCATATTTGATCTTCAGCCAAACGCGTTTCTTTTCCAGTGGCTTCCATTCGCCGTCGAAACGATAGGCGTCTTTCTTGTCGTTCAGCGTGAGCTTGTAGACATCGACCAGATCGGGCCGGTTGACGGTGTTGGTCCAGCCGAGATATTCATTATGCCCGAGAAACGGGAATGGCGAACCCGGGAAATTCGCTCCGGCGAAGTTCCAGCCTTCATCGCTGTGCACAACCAGTTCGTACCACGCGACATTGCCGCGCAACGGCTGGTGCGAATTGGAGATCAGGCGGGTCTTGCCTTCGGGAGAACGATCCGGCGCAATCGCATAAGCGTTGGACCCATTTTCGTTGGGATTTGGTCCAACGGGTGTGGCGGAATCATCCTCGATCAGCTTGTCAGGGCTGAGCGGATGGATCGATGTTTTGGCAGGTTCATCGGACAGGCGCGGGCCGCCTTCGCGCGGCAGCGGCTTGTTCTGCACCAGCGCTTCTACCGGATTGTTGAGGCCGAAGAAAAACGGCGAACGCAATACGAAACCTGCAGCGATGTCCTGACCATTGACGGGAAATAATTTGGACAGCTTGACCTGTTCGGGATGCTCGTCAGCATAAGCGTTAAGACCGGACGCATAGCCAGCCAGCACTGCGCGGACATCGGCCGGCAGATCATCATATTTGCGGCTTACCGTGCCGCGCACATCGAGCAAAGCGGCGATATAGTCGATCGGCGCGCTCTCCGCCCCATTGAGCGTGGCCATCCGGCCCCGGGTCATCGCGGTTACTTCCTGCAGCGTCGAGAAATCATCTTCGCTATGGGCGTAGGCCACGCCATAAGCGACATCGGCATCGGTCTTGCCGAATATATGCGGCACACCGAATTCGTCGCGGACAATCCGCGCTTCATAAGAGCCATCCGGTGGCGCAGCAGATTCTTCAACGCTAAGGGGCTCCCAGACAGAGAGCCCGATTGCCGACAGCACAACAATGATGAGCAGCCCGATGCCCACACGCTTAAGTGTTTTCACGTATTTTTTCCTCTCCGACAGCATCATATGCTGCGTGTATCTTAACGCCCTTTGGCGCTTACCATATCAACCCGACGGAAAAAGTCATCAATATGGTTGTGTTGCACCACTGCAACACCATATTTATGATCAGACACTGAGACTGAACAGGATGAACCGATGAATCTTGAGAAATTTACCGACCGCGCCAAGGGCTTTTTGCAATCCGCCCAGACCGTGGCGATCCGGATGAACCACCAGCAGATTACCGCTGCCCATCTGGCCAAGGCATTGCTCGAAGACGATCAGGGCATGGCAGCGGGACTGATCACCAAGGCTGGCGGCGATGCGAAAATGGCCCATCAGGCCATTGATGAAGCTCTGGAAAAAATTCCTGCGGTTTCGGGCAGCGGTGCGCAGCAGACACCGGGCCTCAATAATGACGCGGTTCGCGTGCTCGATCAGGCCGAACAGATCGCCGAAAAGGCTGGCGACAGCTATGTTACAGTCGAACGGTTGTTGCTCGCACTGCTATTGTCCAAGGATACGGCAGCCGGCAAAGCGCTGCAATCCTCCGGCGTTACAGCAGAAGCGCTGAACAGCGCGATCAACGATTTGCGTGGCGGTCGCTCGGCGGACACGGCCTCTGCCGAGGATGCTTATGAAGCGATGGAAAAATACACCCGCGACCTGACCCAGGCGGCGCGCGACGGCAAGCTCGATCCGGTCATCGGTCGCGACGAGGAAATCCGCCGCACGATCCAGATACTGGCGCGCCGGACCAAGAATAATCCCGTCCTGATCGGTGAACCCGGCGTCGGCAAGACCGCCATCGCCGAAGGCATGGCGCTGCGCATTGCCAATGGCGATGTTCCGGATAGCTTGAAGGATCGCCGCTTGATGGCGCTCGACATGGGGTCCCTGATCGCAGGCGCGAAATATCGCGGCGAGTTTGAAGAGCGGCTCAAGGCTGTACTTGATGAAGTCCGCGGCGCCGAAGGCGAAATCATCCTGTTTATCGACGAAATGCATACGCTGGTTGGCGCCGGCGCGTCGGAAGGCTCGATGGACGCCTCCAACTTGCTCAAGCCGGCACTGGCGCGCGGTGAGCTTCACTGTATCGGTGCAACCACGCTCAACGAATATCAGAAATATGTCGAAAAAGACGCGGCCCTGCAAAGGCGGTTCCAGCCCGTATTCATTGGCGAGCCGACCGTCGAGGACACGATTTCGATCCTGCGCGGACTGAAGGAAAAATATGAGCTGCACCATGGCGTGCGGATTACCGACGCTGCTCTGGTCAGCGCAGCAACGCTCTCTAACCGCTATATTTCGGATCGGTTCCTGCCCGACAAAGCCATCGATCTGATGGATGAAGCGGCGTCGCACATTCGTATGGAAGTGGAATCAAAACCCGCAGAAATCGAAACGCTTGACCGCCGCATCATCCAGCTCAAGATCGAGCGCGAGGCGCTGTCAAAAGAAACCGATGACGCGTCGAAGGACCGGCTTAAAAATCTCGAAAAGGAACTGGCCGAGCTCGAGCAGCATAGTGCGGAACTGACCACGCGCTGGCAGGGCGAGAAAGACAAGATCAACGCCGAGGCCCAGCTCAAGGAGCAACTGGACCATGCGCGGCTTGAGCTCGAACAGGCCGAGCGTGCCGGTGATCTCGCCAAGGCAGGCGAGCTGAGTTACGGTACTATTCCCAACCTCGAGAAAGCGCTCGAAGAAGCCGCCGACGATACTGTAGGCGCGATGCTGCGCGAAGAAGTCACCCCTGTGGATATCGCTGCGGTGGTCTCGAAGTGGACCGGCATCCCGGTTGACAAGATGCTCGAAGGCGAACGCGAGAAACTGCTGGCGATGGAAGAGATCATCGGCAAGCGTGTGATTGGCCAGAAGGACGCGGTTGCTGCCGTGTCTGCCGCCGTCCGCCGGAGCCGCGCGGGATTGCAAGACCCCAACCGTCCTCTGGGCAGCTTTCTGTTCCTTGGCCCCACTGGCGTCGGCAAGACCGAATTGACCAAGGCGCTGGCCGGCTTTCTGTTCGATGATGATCAGGCAATGGTCCGGATCGACATGTCCGAATTCATGGAAAAGCACAGCGTATCCCGCCTGATCGGCGCCCCTCCGGGCTATGTCGGCTATGACGAAGGCGGCGTGCTGACCGAAGCGGTTCGCCGGCGTCCCTATCAGGTGATCCTGTTCGACGAGGTCGAAAAGGCGCATAGCGATGTGTTCAACGTACTATTGCAGGTTCTGGACGATGGTCGCCTGACCGACGGTCAGGGCCGGGTCGTGGATTTCTCCAACACGCTGATCATCCTGACCTCCAACCTCGGCAGCCAATATATGGCGAACATGAAGGATGGCGAGACGGTTCAGGATGTCGAGCCACAGGTAATGGAAGTCGTGCGCGCGCATTTCCGGCCCGAATTCCTCAACAGGCTGGATGAAATCATCCTGTTCCACCGGCTTGCCGAAGAACATATGGCACCGATTGTCGACATTCAGGTCTTGCGGGTGCAGAAATTGCTCAAGGACCGGAAGATCGAACTCGACCTCACCGATGCCGCTAGGCGCTGGCTCGGCCGGGTCGGATATGATCCGGTCTATGGTGCACGGCCGCTGAAACGGGCGATCCAGAAATATCTTCAGGATCCGCTGGCTGACATGATCCTGCGCGGCGAAGTGCCGGATGGATCCACGGTCAAGATCGACGAAGGCGACGGCGCGCTGAAGATGGAAACTGCATGACAATCAACGGCTGAGCTTCCATATTGCGGGCATGAAAAACCTGAAATCAATTTCGCGAAGATCTTTTGTCGGCGGCACCGCACTGTCCGCTTTGGCGGGCAGTGGCGGGATCGCGATGGCCAGGAGCCTGACCGGTGCCGTTCGACCTGCTCCGGTGATAGACGGATTGAGTTTCCTTCCCGAAAATCTGGAAGAAATCCGTCAGGTCGGACTGACCGCGATGATCTGCGATGTCTCGCAAGTCGAGGAAGTCCGGGATGCGGACGGAACGCCGCGTTACCAACGGAATTTCGGCGTCAACGATTTGTCACTGGATGCCGCGATCAGCCGGATAGACGATAGCGATTTGGTCTTTGTTGCAAAACGCGGGAGCGACATCGGGTCGAAACCCGGCTGCGCTGCATTTCTGCAATTCCAATCTTGTGAAACCATCGGCGAAGACATCCGGCGGATCGCGTATTTTCACGCAAAGGGTCTGCGTGTGCTGCAACTGACCCATCATAATGACAATAAGTTCGCCGGCGGCGCGATCGAAACGGAACAGAGCGGACTGACCGAACTTGGCCGAGCGGGCATTGCCGAGATGAACCGGGTCGGCCTGCTGCCAGACGTCTCCCATGGGTCGGTGCCTACCATATTGGAGGCCGCGCAGGCGAGCCGGTCGCCTGTCGTCTACTCCCACGGAGCATGCCGTGCTATTGTTGATCACCCTCGCTGCATTACCGACGAAGGCATCCGTGCCATCGCCGACAAGGGTGGCGTCGTTGGCATTTTCATGATGAGTTTCTGGCTGACAACCGACAGCCAGCCCAATATCGACCATCTGATCGCGCATATCCGGCATGCGGTAAACATTGGCGGCATTGACACGGTCGGCATCTCCAATGATTTTCCGATGGCGGGGCAGGAAAATCTGCGCAGATTGAACAATGACAATGCCGAGGGCGTCAAAGAATATCTCGGCTGGTGGCAGGCGATGCGAAAGCTCGGCATTCCCGGATATGAAGTTGATCCGCAACATGTTGTAATCCCGGAACTGAACAATCTGTCCCGGATGATGACGATCCGCGATGCCTTGCTGGACGATGGCTTCAGCCAGACAGAAGCATCGAAAATCATGGGCGGCAACTGGCAGAAGCTGCTCGTCGAAGTTCTGGGATAGACCGAACCCCGTATTTGGGGAAATCCGCCTATTGTGCGATCAGCCTTTTCCCCGCATTATGGACCACGATGACTCCAACCACAGAAATGACCCGAAACGCCGAGTTTCTCGCCCATCGCTACGATGAATCCAGCAATGCTTTTCAATTTGTTGCATTGAGCCGCGAGCAGCATCGTCGCTGCACCTTCCTGACCGACGAATATATTCCCGAGGAATCCCGGCGGGTGATGATCAGGTCGGAAGATCTCAATCTCGATCGTGCGGAACTGGCTCCGGTAGATTTCATCTTCCATTCGGCATTTGCCTGCTCGACCATGCTGGCCCGGGCGCTGGATATCGAGGGCATTTCCATGGGTTTGAAGGAACCGATAGTCCTGAACGATCTGGTCGGCATGAAACGGCGCGGTATCGCCCCGGCAAAGCTCGCCACGGCTCTCGACCAGTCAATCGACCTTCTCGCGCGTCCCTTCTCCAGCGGCGAGAAGATCATCGTCAAGCCATCCAATATCGTCAATTGCCTGGCGCCGTCGATCCTGGATATACGACCGAATTCCAAAGCCTTTCTGCTGCACGCCCCGCTCAAGTCCTTTTTGCGCTCGCTGGCGGCAAAAAACATGTGGGGGAGAATTTGGGCCCGGGACAATGTCATCGGTATCATGGATGATCAGGAACTGATCAGCGGCTTTACCTCCGCAGATTTGCTCCGGCTGACCGACATCCAGATCGCGGCAGTGGGATGGCTCTCCGAACATGCGCGATTTGCCAAAATTATCCAGAAATATGGCAGCGATCGTATCAAAACCCTCGATAGCGAGGTATTTTTGAACAACAAGCAGGACACGATTGCCAGTCTCGCGTCATTTTTCGAACTGGATCTGGATAGCGATCGGCTTGCAGATGTCCTTGCCGGCCCCGCTTTCACCCAACATTCGAAAGATTTTTCGAAATTCGACACGGATGCCCGCCTGGATCAGCATTCGGGCGTCGATGAAGCTCATGGCGAGGAGATCGATATGGTCGTGCAATGGTCTGCCGCCGTCGCACAAAGCCAGAATATCGCGCTTGAACTCCCATCGCCGTTGCTTTGACAACAGGAATAGAGGCCGAAACAGAAAATGAACTCCGATCAAAACGCTGGTTTTCAGCTGAACGCAGATCTTGATCTAGCGGATCTTGCCAAGCAATTCAAAGCACAGGGCCGTATCCAGATACGCAATGCGCTGAACATCGATACGGCAGAATATTACCGGTCGGTTCTGCAGACGAGAACAAATTGGGGGCTGGCATGGCAAATCGGCGCGGAAGGTCCGCAAGCTCTCCGTTTTGCAGAGACGCAAGCGCTGTCGGGCAGTCAAAGGCAGATGATCTATGACAAGGCTGGCGAAGCAGTCGGCAATGGGGAATATGGATTCATCTATGAACAATATGCCATGTTGACCGCCTATCTCGAGCAATGGGACCCGGCACATCCGCTTAATCGTTTGCTGGAACATCTCAACGATCAGCCGTTTCTCAATCTGGTCCGGCAAGTCACCGGCGTTCAGTCGGTGATCAAGGCGGAGGCACAGGCTACCTGCTTCCGGCCGGGCCATTTCCTGACCGAACATGACGACTTGCACAGCAGGGACCCACGGCGCGTCGCCTATGTCCTGAACCTGACAATTCCCGACTGGAAGTCGGAATGGGGCGGCTATTTAAACTTTTTTGATGCTCACGGAAATATCGAAGCGGGTTTCAGACCCTTGTTCAACAGCCTCAACCTGTTCCTGGTGCCACAGCGCCATTCGGTTTCCTATGTCGCACCATTTGCCCCGGTCGGTCGCTATGCGATCACCGGTTGGGCGATGGACCCCTGATCAACCGGTTCGGTTTAAGAATTTTGTTCAGGCAATAAAAAAGGCGGGCTCGAAAGCCCGCCTTCTTTTTATCCGATTGGATCGGCTGCGATTAGAAGCGCAGACGAACACCGGTGTAATAACGGCGACCAAAGACGTCATAAACGTCAGCGGCTGTATCCGAACCGGTCACGTTGAACGGCGTACCGGTCAAGATGTTCGGTGCAGCTTTGTCGAGAAGGTTATCAACACCAAAGTAGAACTCGAACTTTTCAGACACATAGAAGGATGTGTTCATGTCCAGCAGGAAGTAAGCTGGAATTGCATGAGCCTTCGGCCCATCGAACTGATCATCTTCGTAGGATTTGCCGATGAATGTACCGGTAAATCCGACTTTGAAGTCTTCGTTCGAATAGGATGCGTTCGCGGTGAAGCGATCCTTAGCCGTACCGATTTCACCAGCGGAAGGATCTGCAGGCGAATCAGCCAAAGAGAAGAAATCGTTCTTGATCACGTGCGTGTAAGCACCGCGAAGAGAGAGACGATCGCCGTTCGTCAGGCCAAGTGGAGTGCTCCAAGCCGCTGTAACGTCGACACCCGAAGTCTTCAGAACAGCAGCGTTAACCTGCAGGGCGTTGATCAAATCGATCGAACCTGCGCTGTTAACAGCCGTTGCAGTCTGACGACGGACAATCAGATCACAGAATGTCGGATTTCCTTCATCATAGCACTGTTGAAGCGAGAACTGCCGCCCGAATCCCGAAATCACGTCGGTGATTTTGATGTTGTAGTAATCGGCAGTGATCGTCAGGTTACCCAATGCAGGGATCGAACGTGGTGCCAACACCGCACCAACTGTCCAAGAGTCAGCGGTTTCTTCGAACAGGTCGGGGTTGCCGCCGTTGAAGCCCGAGATACCCTGAATATCAGGTTGGCTGAGCGTGAAGACACCGTTTGCAGCGATGTTGGTAGCAACACCCGCATCAGCGCGGCAATTGTCGCCAGTTGCGCCGCCACCGGTTGCACCAATACCTTCACAAGGATCGGTCAAGCCCGATGGGAAAGTCTGCGAAAGGCCCGCAAACAATTCGCCGATGTTCGGAGCACGAACAGCACGAGCATAGGTACCGCGGATACGGAGATCATCAACAGGCTGCCATGTACCGGTTACGTTGTAGCTCACAACCGAACCCACAGTGGAATAATCGGAGACACGAACCGCGCCGCCAACTTCCAGCAACTGGAAGAATGGAGTGTCGGCCAAAATCGGAACCTTGATTTCAGCGAATGCTTCCTTCACGTCGAACGAACCGCTTGTATCCGGCAGAACGTTACCGGCATTCAGACCCTGGTTTGTCAGAGCATCATTATCCGAGAAAGATGATTCTTTCCGATATTCAACGCCGAGAGCAATGCCGAGTGGACCAGCAGGCAGGTCAAACAGGCTACCGGAGATGTTACCCTGGAGAACCTGCTGTTTCAGGCCAGTTTGATAGGTGCCCTGTGCCTGGATATATTCAACTGCATCCGGTGAGATAGAACCCGCACCGAAGATGTTCGCGGCAACACAACCGTTTTTGCGTGCTTCAGGATCGATACAAATTGCATCGGTCGTCAAACCGTTACCATTCACATCGTTGACATCCGCCATGACCGCAAGCGCGTCACGGAAGTTGACCACATTGACCTGACCCGAAGAAGTCTGGTTTTCGTTAACCTGGCCGTAGTTATAGCTTACGTCCCAACGGAAACGATCATCGAACAGGCCGCCGTCGAAGCCGACTACGAAGCGATAGAAATCGCGTTCCGTCTTGCCTGACCGTGGACCGAATTCTGCGAGACGACGGACAAAGCCGATGTCGCGCAATCCGTCGCCATTGGTATCCGTAGCCGCGTTCAGGATATCACTTGGAACAAACGGATTGGCCACGATGGTGTTGGTACCGGGCATGTAGTTTTCGATATTAAACCCGCTATCTGTCGGGAAAATTCCGTTGGAACCACCTGATTCGAGAGGGAACGGTTCGATGATCCGCGACGAAGACGTTTTGTTGAATGTGCCTTCGAAGAAGAAGTTTATATCGTCGCTAAGCGCATATTCACCAGCTGCAGCAAAAACATAACGCTGAACAGGAACTGCGAGTGTACGGAACTGCTGACGGTTAAACCCGTTAGGGCCAACGCCTGAGCCACCAAGAAATTCATTGGTGCAGGTAGCGCCATTGGTGGTGAAGCAATTTTGCAGATTGCCGTTCGGATCATAAGTGAACGTGCTCTGCTCATTTACCGCCGTCAATGGATCATCGGTACCTACGATGAAACGGCCCTGAGGCGGGAAGCTGGAGAAGAACGGCTCGGTATCGACGCCATATTCACCACCGAAGTAGATCGAATCTAGAGCATCGATCTGGGTGTTCGAACGTTGCTTGGAAAGCAGACCTTCTTCGTTCGAATAGCCGAAGTGGACCATGATATTGCCGTCACCGTCAGCGAAGTTTGTACCAGCAGTTACGTTCATCTGGTAGCGGGCGTCGTCGCCCTGCTCGGTAAGACCGTATTGTGCGTTGGCTTCGATGCCTTCGAAGTTTTTCTTGTAAACAAAGTTCACAACACCTGCGACAGCGTCCGAACCGTAAAGCGAAGAAGCGCCACCGGTAAGAATGTCGATACGTTCAACAAACTGGGTCGGGATGACGTTAAGATCGACGGTTGCCGAACCGGCCAGCGACGAAACGACGCGGCGGCCGTTGACGAGAACCAGTGTACGGTCGGAACCGAGGTCACGAAGATCGACCGTTGCAACACCGGTACCTGAAGTCAGGAAGGCGGAGTTTGTACGGCTAAGACCAGGTGTACCGAAAACTGGGTTTTCAAGGAGAAGTTCCTGAACGTTGGTGACACCGGCATCATCGATCGATTCAGCGGTGACAATCTGCAGCGGAGCAGCAGATTCGACCGTTGCCGACGCAATGCGCGAACCGGTAACAACAATCAATTCGCCAGGTTGTTCATCAGCGGCGCCTGCTTCCTGCGCGAAGGCAGGTACAGATACCATAGCGATTCCCAGCACCATTGGTGCTACGGTCGCTTTTAGCTTCGTAAATTTTGTCATTATATTCCAGTCCCTTATTCTGGAGAAACAAACCACCATGGCCTGCCCCGGTTGTTGACCGACGGTAATCTATGCGCCCCAAACGCAATGATTAATCCGTCGAATTGCCGTTCCGATGCAACATCGATGGCGGTGCTGTAAAGCTTCTGTTCAGCAACCCAAGCGGATTTTGTAGACAATGTAACTATTTTGCCACAGTTTGAGCGTAGGCCTAAAAGCCGTTTTCCGGCCATTATTCGGTTGTGGATTTTCACACCGATGTTTAATTCATGTCCAATATGCGGCATAGATCGCTATCATTTCAGCTCATCAGAAGAGGATGGAGATCATCATGAACGATATTATTGGCAAAACAGCATTGGCGTGCAGCGCGGCCTTGCTCACGGCTTTGCCCGCATCGGCGCTGGCGAAGGATGATGGTGAAAATACGCCGCCACCGGCAATTTTCCAGGATGTTATAGATTGCCAGAAGGTGACAGACACGACGGCCCGCCTGTCCTGTTATGACCAGAAAGTATCGACACTGGCTGCTGCACAGGAAAGCCGGGAAGTGGTTATCGCCGATCGCGAACAGATCAAGGAAGCACGCCGTGGCCTTTTCGGCTTCTCGCTTCCCAAAATCCGGCTATTTGGCGGGGGATCGGACGATAAAGACAAAGAAGAGCGCATCCAAGAGCTGCAAACCACCATCACATCCGCTCGTGAATTCGGTTACGGCAAGTGGCTTTTGACGCTGGAAGAAGGCGGCCGCTGGCAGCAGACCGACAGTATCCGGCTGAACGCCGAGCCGCGAAGCGGCGACACGATATTGATCAAGACCGCTGCCATGGGCAGCTACCTTGCCAGTATCAATGGCCAGCGCTCCATCCGGGTAAAGCGGGTTGAATGATTCGCGACTGACCTCACCGAAGCGTCAATAGAAATCAGTCCATCGGCCCGGTCAGCAGGATCGGGTCGATCCGGGCTGCGTTCCATTTCATCGACCAGTGCAAATGCGGGCCGGTTGCGCTGCCGGTTGAACCAATCCGGCCAATCGGCTCACCGCGCTTCACTTCCTGACCTTCTTCAACCAGTATCTCGGAACCGTGCAGAAAGGCGCTGTTCAGCCCCATGCCATGATCGATCATCAACAGATTGCCCTCCAGCGTGAACGGGCTGGATGGCGCCAGCGTCACCACGCCATCGGCGGGTGCGACATAATAGGTACCGGTCGGAGACGCGATATCGACACCGCTGTGATAGCTGCCGGGATCGCCGTTATAGATGCGCTGATTGCCGAACATACCCGAGATACGGCCCTTGACCGGCCATATGAACGTCTGCCGCCAGCCATCACTTTCATTCGTGGCGCTACGCGCAGCGTTGATCCGGGTGAGTTCGGGCGCGCGTCGCCGTTTGAATGATTCGCTGGCCGTCCGCGCACGGCGATTGATATTTACATGTTCGATCTTCCATTTGCGCGGTGTGACATTGATGAATTTCCTCACCGTCTCGCCATTGTCCAGCGTCGCCACCAGTTGCGCGGCCTGACCTGCATCGCGGTTGAAGGCGATAATGAACTTGCCATCCTCGTCGAACGGGACCGGCTCGCCGTCAAAAGCCAGGCTACGGGTTCCGGCGGGCGCGTCGCCGATCATGACGCCGCCCTGGATTGCTTCGCCGGTAAAACCGAATTTGACCGCTTCGCGAAACGCCGACTGTTCGGTGTCGTCGGTTTCAGCGGTTTCAGCGGTTTCGGCGTACACGATTGCCGCAGGCGCAGCGGCAGCCGAGATCGTCAAAAGACACAGTGCAGCTTTAAACCGTCTGATCACTTTTCGCTTTCCGGCAGATGGGCGTGGGCCGAAATCTGTGCCGTTGCATAAGGCTCCTGCTTTTCGACGCTCCAGTAGCGGAGCTCGTCGAGCGGGATTGCTTCTCCGGTGACCGCGCAAAGCACATGGTCGCCCGCGGACATCGGCCGGAAACCGTTCGGCATATAGTGCAGCTTTGCCACCTTGTTGCGATTGGACATTAACATAGGACGCTTTTACTCCCTGAATCCTTTACCTGCGATTTACGGTCATGATTGCCACAATGGGCCAATCCTACCGCAATTTTCCCTAGAATAAATCCTTCTGCCTGTCATCCGCAGGTTTTTTCACTCGGCTGGCCGACGGTTGAGAGGGCTTTGGCTTGGCGGATGGCTTGGCTGGCGCCTTGTCCGTCACGGTCGCGCCAACGATTCCGTCCTGGAAATGCAGATCCAGATCGCCCGCCTTTATCGCGGCGGCGCGATTGGCGATCAGGCTGCCGTCCGGACCGGAAACGCGGGCATAGCCGCGCTTGAGCGGACCATCGGGAGAGACTTGCTGCGCCAGCCGCCACAGCGAGTCCAGCCGCTGCCGCGCCTCGTCGAGCCGACGTTTCACCAGACTTACGGGCAAATCGAGCCGATTATATTGCTCCTGAGACCGCGCCAGCCGCTGCTTCAATATGGATGGTCGCAAGGCCCCGGCGCTGTTGGCAAAGCGGCTGCGGGCGTGGGCGATATTCTGGCTCATGCCATATTTCATCCGCTCGGACGTCTCGTCGACCCGTTGCTGATGGGGGCGGAGCAGATCGGTCAATGCGGGCATCAGGCGGCGCTGCGCCTCCAGCCGTTCCTGCGCCGTGTTCAGGCTGCGCTGCACGCTGCGCGCCATCCGCGCCTTGGCCTCCGACAGGGTGGCCAGCCATTCCGCCCGCACCGGCACCGCCATTTCGGCGGCAGCGGTCGGCGTCGGCGCGCGCAGGTCGGCGGCGAAATCACAGAGCGTCGTATCGGTCTCGTGCCCCACGGCGGAGATGATCGGGATCGTGCAGTCCGCGACCGCCCGGACCACGATTTCCTCGTTGAAGCTCCACAGGTCCTCGATCGACCCGCCGCCGCGCGCGACGATCACCAGATCGGGCCGGGCGACCGGACCATCCGGCGCCATCTCGGAAAAGCCGCGAATGGCGTGGGATATCTGCTTCGCCGCGCCTTCGCCCTGCACCAGCACCGGCCAGACGATGACATGACTCGGGCAGCGATCGGCGAGACGGTGCAATATATCGCGGATCACCGAACCGGTCGGCGATGTCACCACGCCGATGGTCTTCGGCAGAAACGGGATAGCTTTCTTGCGGTCCTGTTCGAACAGCCCTTCGGCGAGCAGCTTGGCCTTGAGCTTCTCGAACAGGGCCATCAGCGCGCCCTCGCCCGCCAGTTCCATCTTGTCGATCACCACCTGATATTTCGAACGGCCGGGATAGGTAGTGAGCTTGCCCGAGACGACGACCTCGATGCCATCCTCGGGCCGGAACGGCAGCCGCCCGGCATTGCCCTTCCACATCACCCCGTCGATCACCGCCTTGTCATCCTTCAGCGCGAGATAGACATGGCCGGATGCGGCCCGCTTGAAGCCCGAGATTTCGCCCCTGATCCGGACATAGCCGAAGCGATCCTCGACCACCCGCTTGAGCGCTCCGGAAATTTCCGAAACCGACAAAGGCGGGGCGTTGTCACCCTGCCCGCTCTCGGCTAGGAGCTTCGCGTCTAATGAGAGGGAATCGTCCATGAATATCCTGTTGATCGGTTCGGGTGGCCGCGAACATGCCTTGGCCTGGAAGCTGGCGCAATCCCCTTCGCTCGGGAAATTTTACGCGACGCCCGGCAATCCCGGCATCGCCCAGCATTGCGATCTGGTCGCACTCGACATCAGCGACCATGGCGAAGTCATCCTGTTTTGCGGCGAGCATGACATCGATCTGGTCGTCGTCGGCCCGGAAGCACCGCTGGTCGACGGCCTCGCCGAAAGCCTGCGCATTGCCGAGATTTTTGTGTTCGGCCCCGACAAAGCGGCTGCGCAGCTGGAAGGCTCGAAAGGCTTTACCAAGGATCTGTGCGCCCGCGCCAATATTCCGACCGCCGGCTATGTCCGCGCCACCAGTGCAGCAGACGCTCTCAAGGCGCTCGACGGTTTTTCCATCCCCGTCGTGATCAAGGCCGATGGCCTGGCCGCCGGCAAGGGCGTGATCATCGCCGAGACCCGCGAACAGGCCGAGGCCGCGATCACCGATATGTTCGACGGCAGCTTTGGCGAAGCCGGCGCCGAAGTGGTGATCGAGGAATTTCTGACCGGCGAGGAAGCCAGCTTCTTCGCGATCACCGATGGCAAGAGCGTCATCCCCTTCGGCTCGGCGCAGGACCACAAGCGCGTCGGCGAAGGCGATGTCGGCCCGAACACCGGCGGCATGGGCGCCTACAGCCCCGCCCCCGTCCTCACCAAGGCGCTGCAGCAGCAGGTGATGGAGCAGATCATCCAGCCGACCGTCGACACATTGGCCGCCGAGGGCACGCCCTATAGCGGCGTCCTGTTCGCCGGGCTGATGCTGACCGAGAGCGGCCCGCAGCTGATCGAATATAATGCCCGCTTCGGTGACCCGGAGTGCCAGGTGCTGATGATGCGGCTGGAAAGCGATCTCGCCAAGCTGATGATGGCGACCGCTAAGGGCGATCTCGCCCAGACCAGCGCGCCGGTGTTTGCGCCGGAAACCGCGCTTACCGTGGTGATGGCCGCCAAGGGCTATCCCGCGACACCGGAAAAAGGCGGCAAGATCCAGAATCTGGCGCGAGCCGAGCGCGAGGGCGCCAAGATATTCCATGCCGGCACGGCGGAGGTCGACGATGCTTTGGTCGCCAATGGCGGTCGCGTGCTCAACGTCACCGCATCGGGCGCCAATGCCACCGAGGCGCAGGCCAAGGCTTATGCTGCGGTTGACCAGATCGATTTCGAGAGTGGCTTTTGCCGGCGCGATATCGGCTGGCGCGAGGTTGCTCGGGAAGCCGGGGAATAGGTTTTTAGACGCCTTTGAGCTCCAAAGTTTGTCAAACTTGGGGCCAAGGAGCGGTTCTCGCGTGCCCTTTTGTCGAGAGCAGCGTGAAGGGACTCACACGAAGCCACGAAGGCGCTAAGAGATTGCGCTTTGTGGCTTCGTGTCTTCGTGCGAGTCCGGCAATTTTGCGTCGCGCCGTGAACTTTACACAAACAAAATGTTTTATTTTCCGTGACCCTTGCCCCCAGGCCGCAGAATTCCAGCCTTTGTAGGAAACCAACAAGCCGTCGAGTGTAACCTTTGAAATGGCCGCCCGAACCGGTCCATCGGAAACAAGCCCCCAGCCGCCAGCGCCGCGATCCTATCCAGATTGTCAAAGAGCCTGCCCCGCGCATGGCGTGGAGCGGTTGCGATAATAGCGGATTGAGCCAGATGTAGGACAGCATTTTCCCACCTTCTCCCGTGAGGGAGAAGGATACGAAGCCTTGCCGCCGAAGCCTTAGCGAAGGTGGCTAGGCGCAGTTGGATGAGGGTGTTCGGATAGTGGGTTGCTGTGCAAATAACGTCCGGTACACCCTCACCCAGCTCCGACTAGGCAGCAAGCTGCCAAGTTTGCACAACCCTCTCCCTTGAGGGAGAGGGATAGAGGAACCTGCTTTCTGAAACCTTGCACCCCTTGAAATCAAAATCCAATAGCGTACCGTCAAGCCATAAGATCGCAGACTCACAAAAGCCAAAATAGCGGGTCATAAGTTTTAACCAATCTCCCGAAGGCGGGATGAAGGAGTATTGTACGGTCGATTGGTGAACGGTGTGAGGGCTTGCAGCGCAATAGGCGCTTGGCTGTTATTCTGCGCGACCTGACCCCGGCGGCGCAGCTGGAACTTGGCATCCGGTTTGAAGAAGGACGCGGGGTTACAAAGGATTTGGACAAGGCAAAACGGCTATATGAAAAGGCCGCTTCCGATGATCTAGAGTATGTTGATGTTTACCAGGCCGATGCAGACGGCGGTCGCCTTACCAAGCTTGCTGCTGGCACTTTGAATAATGAATTGTCTGCGGCGAAGCTCCGGCTGGAACGCCTGAAAAGAGGAAATTAAAACATGGTTTTTGTGTTTGATCGCGAAAAAAGAGCGTTTGTTGATGGAGATAGAAAACTGCTCTTTAATGAAGCGGGCATGAGCGGTAGGCCGGAAGATGGTTTCGATCCCATGAACTACAGTCTTCAAATAGACGATACTGAATTTATTCGAGAAACCATAGTAGCAAGAAATGATGTCTTCATGGATTTTAGCGACGAGCGGGATAAGCATAACAAAAGACAATATACAGTCCGTTTAGGTGACGATCCTTGGATTAGGGTCCTCACTGCAGGTACCCGAAGAGTTTCCGGTTCCGCGCTATGGACTGGTGAAATAGAGTTGTTGTTCAGAGAGGCAATGTACGCCTTTTACACAAAAGAATATGGTGATCATATATCTAGGATCCGCGTCATATTTGGAATTATGGGAAACAAAGATTCCTTGGAGACCTTCGCTCCTGATCATTCAGTTTATCAAGCAGAGCGTTGATCTATGTCATTGACTCTCCAACAAGCTCTCGATCAACTGGGTAGTGTAACGTCTCTAAATGACCTTTATGCGCTGGCTGCTCAAGTCGAGGTGACTGGCGGCGGCTCTGGTGCTCAAACTATTTATACAACGGCGGGCTCAGCGCTAGAATTGTGGTGACAGTGCACTCAATTACTCCACCGCACCAACCCACCCTCAAAACCCCTGAAACAGAAAATCCAGCGCGTCGACGATCACCGCGCGATATGGCTCCTCCACATTCACCACCGGCTTGCCCAGCGACGCGCGGCACAGGGTGCCGATGTCGGTGGTCATCAGGCAGTAGTCTTGCCCCTTTATGGTGATTTGCGGCTTCAGTTTGCGCATGGTTTCGGCCTTGGCGCTGTCCCAGGGGACCAGCGGCACTACCACAATGCTGGCGAGATCGGACAGCAGGTCGGCCTGCACCTCCAGCACATAAGGCACTTCTGCCCGGTGCAGCGCATAAACGTCAAACCGCGCCATTGTCGTCGGCCCAGTCGGGGACCAGCAGCGGGCCGGACTCCGCGACACGCTGGTTATGGGCCGCGATTGTATCCTGATTTTCGGCCAGCCAGTTTGCTTCGCGCGCCTGCTTGATCGCCGTTTCAATACCGGCCTCTGCCGCTTTGGAAGCATTGAGGTTCAAGGCCTTGGCATCGCTCAATATATCGTCACGAATGGACAGGTTTACCGGGCGCCGTTTCGGGCCTTGCTGACGTGTGGGCATAGACATGGAGCATTCCCTCGAGTTCACATGTGCATATCTTATGCGCATATCAATGGTAGCACAACACCCCCACCCATTCATCTCCCATTCATGTTGTCAATGGTCATATATGTTACGTTATATCATTTTATTCGCGAGGAGAGAATTAATGAGAACGCCCCCCAGAAGCATCGCTTTTCCTGCCGGCATGACCGCCTGTGTCCATGCTATCGCCCTGACGATGATCATCTCGTCCTGTTCTTCCGACAAGCAGTCCGTGTCCAAAACCTCTACGCAGCCATTGCAACTGGACATGCCCTACGTGGCAGAGGAGGCCGAGGCGGAATATATCGGCGAAGCGCCTATTTTACCGGGCGTCGTTGCTGCTCCCTTGCCTTCCAATGCCATCATCATCGACCAGAATGGCGTGCAGATTTACGGCAAACAGCCGGACCTGCAGACCACGGTCTACCGCTACCAGCCATCCTTGCGCGATCCGATTGCGATCCCGAAAGAAGACCGCGAACGCTATGATGGCGAGCCGGTGTCCGACGTCAAGCTGGCACAGCTGGAACCGGTTTCCACCTTCTCCGTCGATGTCGATACCGGCAGCTATTCGAACACGCGCCGCTTCCTTACTGCGGGCCGGTTGCCGCCGGAAGCAGCGGTCCGGACCGAGGAAATGGTCAATTATTTCCGCTACGACTATCCGAAACCCGCCAGTCGCGATGTCCCGTTCAGCGTGTCCAGCGAAGTGGCGCGATCCCCCTGGAACGACCAGAGCCGTCTGCTGCGGATCGGCATACGCGGCTATGATCTCGACCACAAAACGCGCCCGGCGGCCAATCTGGTCTTTCTGCTCGATGTTTCGGGCAGCATGCAGCAGAGCGACAAACTGCCGCTGGTGAAGACAGCTCTGGGGATGCTCGCCAACAAGCTGTCCGCCCGCGACAAGGTTTCGATCGTCGTCTATGCGGGCGCCGCCGGGATCGTGCTCGAACCGACCAGCAATAGCCGCGAGATCAAGGAGGCGCTGGCCCGACTCGATGCGGGTGGCTCGACCGCTGGCGGTGCCGGTATCAAACTTGCCTACAAGACCGCACGGGACCATTTCGTCAAAGGCGGTGTCAACCGGGTGATCCTGGCGACCGACGGCGATTTCAATGTCGGAATCACCAGTCAGGAAGACATGATCAAGCTGATCGAGAAGAACCGCGAAAGCGGCATCACGCTGACCACGCTCGGTTTTGGCCAGAATAATTATAACGAAGCGATGATGGAGCAGATCGCCGATGTCGGGAACGGCAATTATGCCTATATCGACAATGCGATGGAGGCGCGCAAAGTGCTCGACGAGGAGATGACGTCGACCCTGTTCACCATCGCCAAGGATGTCAAAATCCAGATTGAATTCAACCCCGCCGTGATCTCGCAATATCGTCTGATCGGCTATGAGAACCGGGCGCTGCGCGAGGAGGATTTCGACAATGACCGGATCGATGCCGGAGATATCGGTGCCGGCCATCAGGTTACCGCTATCTATGAGGTCATTCCGGCCGGCAAATCTGGCTGGATCGGCGACCGGCGCTATTCAAAAACCACGGCTGGCAAAGCGGTGAAGGGCGAGGAAATGGCCTATCTGAAGTTGCGCTACAAATCCCCGGACGGTGACAAGTCGAAACTGATTGCCCAGACCATCAGCAGCGCATCCCTGAACAATGCGCCGCAACCCGAGGGTGATCTTGCGTTCGCGGTTGCGGTTGCAGCCTTCGGGCAAAAATTGCGCGGCGACAGCAAGCTCGCCGATTATTCCTTTGATCAGGTTGCCCGGCTGGCCGGATCGCCCAATGGCTATTGGCGGCAGGAATTCATCAAACTGACCCAGCTTGCCGCCGGACATGATGATAGTTGAGGTGCGGTGAATATATCGGGTGAGGCACCGGATAGGGCCTCACCCCCTCCGCCTTGATCGCCATCGCAAGGCACCGGTGACAAACAGCACGCCCGGCAGCAGTCCGCACAGCGCGACCAATATTCGTCCGGCCAGACCGCCTGCTGACCCTTCGTGCAAAGGGTGCAGCCAGTTGTTGACCATGCTGCCGGCCTGCGCCTGCCGCATGTCATGAACCGCCACAACCTCGCCACTGTTGCTGTCGACCCAGACATAGCTGTGCGGGAAGCGGAAGCTCGGGTCGCCGGGGGCCTGCATGCGCAAACGGAAATGGCCGCCCTCTGCCGGCGGCGTTTCGATCCAGGAGAGACGGGCCTGCGGCAGGGCGGCGCGGCCTGCGCGGACGATTTGGGCGACGCTTACGGGCTCCGCGGACGGGACCGTGACTGGATGCACATGGGGCATGGCGTCGACCGGCAAGCCGACGGCAACAAGCGCGGTGTCGCTTTCCTCCGGCAGCGCCAGCATGATCCCGGTCACTGTCAGGATCAGCAGAAACAGCAGACCCGACAGACCGGTCAACTTGTGCCAGTCCCGCAGACTCCGCTGCGGGTGGGCGCCGCGTTTGAACCGCAGCGCCTTCTTCCACGATCCCTTGGGCCACCAGGCCCAGAGGCCGCTGAGCAACAGGGCCAGCAGGACAAAGCCCAGCCAGCCCAGCACCGTGCCGCCGGTCTCTCCGAGCAACAGCTGGTAATGCAGATCATAGATGAAGGTCATGGCATATTCGCCCCAATAGTCACGGCGCAGCACCTGCCCGCCATCGGGGGAGATCCAGACCATCATCGGACGGAATGCATGGCCGGCCCGCTCCGGCGGGTTGTAATAGCGCGCGGGGATCGCGCCCGCCTCGCCGGTCACCTCGAACCGCCACGGGCCCTGTTTGTCCGGATAGGCCTTGCGGACGGTGGCCAGAGTGCGGTCCCAGTCGGGTTCACCGGCAACCGGGGCGCTCGCCTCCGCCCGGATTGCTGGATGCAGCAGTGCATCCAGCTCCGGATAGAAGACGAGGACCGAACCGGTCAGGCCCAGCAAGACCAGCAGGCCGCCAATGCCCAGCCCCAGCCATAGATGGAGCGTGCGCACGGCGCGGCGCAGCCGGTCTCCCCTGACCTGCATCAGAAGCGCAGCCGGGCGCTGGCGGTGACATTGCGGCCATTGGCCGGGCTGTGCAGCGTCTGCGAGCCGTCCCACCAGACATATTCATAATAGCTGTCCGTCAGATTCCTGACCGCCAGCCCGAATTCGACATGCGCGTTCAGGCGATAGGAGATGCTGGCATCAAACACATTGAGATCCCCCCATTTGCCCTCCGCATTGGCGGTGGTGAGATAGTAAGAGGATTGCCCGCGTCCGGTCAGAGACAGAGTCAGCGGTTCCAGCGGAGAATATGCAATCCCGCCGGACCACAGCCAGCGCGGCGTGTGGTTAATCTCGTTTCCGGCCAGTTCCGGCGTCGCTGGCGATGGCACCGATATGACGGCTTTCTGCCAGGACAGAGCGCCCCACAAGGACAGGCCCGCCATCGGCTTGACGCTCAGCTGAACATCCACGCCGTTGCGGTCAGTCCCGCCGACATTCTCGAAATCGCCGAGCGGATCGTTGAGCTTGCGCGCGATTTCTCCGGTTGCGCTCTGCTCCCAATAAGCGACCCGTGCCTCGAGCATGTCGCCAAGCTGATATTTCGCGCCCAGCTCCCAGCCGGTGTTGATCGACGGGGACAGGTCGATCTGGCGCGGCGGGATCAGATAGGCGCCCGATCCCAGACCGATCTGGAATGTCTTGCCCCAGTTGCCGTAAAGCGTGACGCCATCGGCCGGGAACACGGCGACCGACAGCTTGGGCTGGTCGATGCTGCCATAATCGTTGATCGGAGCAGACGTATCGTTCAACAGATTGTCGAAATCGCCGCCGACCCAGTCGACCCGGTAAGCGGACGTGATCCGCAGCCAGCTCGCCGGTTCGATGATCGCCTGGACATAGGCGCCACCGACAGAAAGATCGAACTGCTGGTCGCGGGTCTGGCTGGTTGGCACGCGCTCGACTGAAAGCCAGCGGGCCGAGCGATTGTCCTGCCATTCGATATTGCCACCGGCCTCCAGCATTAAGGGAATGCCGGACAGATCGCCGTGCCAGTGGAGCGCCGTTGAAACACCATATTGGTCTTCCTGCGTCAGCCGCCGCTGCTGCGATGCTCCGG